>Ga0181520_10000242_pt1 | contig 119364 bp, 102 predicted proteins | sample PEATcosm2014_Bin_29_FD_132451 | JGI IMG/M metagenome (GOLD analysis project Ga0181520, IMG submission 132451) | Peatland microbial communities from MTU Mesocosm Facility, Houghton, MI, USA - PEATcosm2014_Bin02_30_metaG | ecosystem: Environmental > Terrestrial > Soil > Wetlands > Peat | place... | reverse complement strand
AGCATCGGTCGCAATCCACGAATCTGTTCGGCATCCATGCCTGGTCCTCCTTGACGGGGCGAGATGCCAGTTTCGCAGTTTTACCCAAACAATGCAATATCAACTTAGCGCTGTAGTATTAGGGGCGACCGACGAATAACTTCCGGATTTGGGTGGCATGCCTTAAGCCTTCTAGGCTAGGCATGTTTGCCGCCGACATGCCTAGCCTAGAAGGCTTAAGGCATGCCACCCTCGCAGAAACACGGAAGTTAATCGTCCGGTCCTACCCGTGATCGGGGATGGCAAACGGCGGGAGGATGCTCTTGGGCCGCGGCGGACGCACCAACCCCAGGCCCGAACCGCTTTGCGAGGGGCCCAATATCCCGGAATCGCTCCCGGATCCGTTGGCGCCGCTCGTCTGCTTGGGGGCGATGCCCGGACTGCGGGCGTCGCTCATCAGACGGCCGTCAGCCATGCGGATCACGCGGTCGGCCCGCAGGCCCAGGTCTTCCGAGTGCGTGATCAGCACGATCGTCATGCCGCGCTCGCGGTGCAACTGGGCGAAGAGGTCGAAGACCGTGTCGGCCGACTTGGAATCGAGATTGCCGGTAGGCTCGTCGGCCAGCAGCAGTAGCGGGTCGTTGGCCAAGGCCCTGGCGATGGCCACGCGCTGCCGCTCGCCGACGGAAAGCTGCTGCGGCAAATGATTGACGCGGTGGCTCAATTTCACCAACTCCAGCAGTTCGACCGCCTTCTTGGGCCGCTGCGCCAGGGGCAGACTGCCCTCGAACATCGGCACCTGCACGTTCTCCATCGCCGAGAGCACCGGCAGGAGATAGAACGATTGGAAGACGAAGCCGATCTTCTGGGCACGCAAAGTATCGAGATTGCGGACCTGGGAGATGGGTTGGCCATCAAGGAAGACCTCACCAGAGGTCGGCCGGTCGAGCATGCCGAGCATGTTCAGCAGCGTCGACTTGCCGCTGCCGCTATGGCCCATGATCGAGACATATTCGCCGCGGTAAATCTCCAGGCTGACGTCCACCAGGGCAGTGACTTGCCCGTCGGTATAGAGCTTGGAGACGTGATCGGCCCGCAGGATGGGCGATTCAGAAGAGCCGTTGACACGGCGACCGTTGTTGTTACTCATGGCGCAGGGCCTCCGTGGGCAGCAAACGTGAACCTCGATAGGCGGGAAAGGCGGCGCCGACCAGTCCCACGATGATCGCAATAGCAAAGCCCAAGACTACGATCTGGACACTGATCGCCGCCTGGACGATGCCGTTGACTGTGGGCAATCGGCTGAGGAGTTTGATCAGTCCTATTCCGCAAAGGGTGCCGACGACCCCGCCGCCGATGCTCAAGAGCACAGACTCCATGAGGATCATCTGCATGACGCGCGCAGGGCGCCAACCGATCGCCCTGAGGATGCCGATTTCGCGGGTCCGCTCGAAGACCGACATGAACATCGTGTTCAGCACCCCAATGAAACCGATGAACAGCGCGATCGCCGAGGTCATCAAGGCAAACGCCATCGCATACTTGACCTGGTTGTTTTGCCGCACGAACTCGTCGGGCTCTTTGGCACGGATCTTCCCCGCCAGTCCGCGTGCTGCCGCCACCGGGCCTTCGATTTGCGCACGGACTGCGGCGATACCTTCCTCGCTGGCATTCTTGACCTTCACCGTACACCCGGTCATCATGCCCTTCTTGCCTAGGGCATCTTGGGCATCGCCCAACTGCATCACGACCATGCCGTTTTCGATATCTTGAGAACTGTTGAAGACGCCTACAATATGAAATTTCTCGTCGGAGATCGTGATCGTCTGCCCGACCTTCAAGTTCTTGACACTGGCCAGTTTGATGCCGACAACGACACTCTTGGTCTTTGAATTCTGGTCCAGCAGGTTCTCGCCGGCGATGATCGTCAACTCGCGGAACATGTAGTTCCCAGGCGGCCATCCTTGAATCCCAACCATTTCGGTGCCACATTCTTCGACCGTCTGAAAATCAACCAGTCCCGCGCAGGTTGCCGCCACGCCGTCCAATTTTTCGATGTCTTCGGCCACCTTTACCGGGAGCGTAACGCCCAACGGGCTAACGGAGTCCGAACGGGTGACAATGAGCGAAACTCCACGATCGGTATAGAGTTTCTTCATCGACTTGCTCAGACCATCCGCTAGGCCCACCAAGGCCACCACGGCGGTAACGGCCACAGCCATGCCGGTCATGGTGAGCGTGGAACGGATCCGCCGCCGTAGAACGTTTCGGAAAACAAATGTCGAAAATCGCATCGATGCTACCCGTTATCCATCACGGAAGCCCCGTCGTCCCCGAAACGGCAACTTCCGCAAACCTAAATGATATCCCTTTTCCTACGCTGTTCCAAGTGCGGAACGCATGCCGCAGGAATAAAAGTGCCGGGGGAACCATCTGAATTGAGGAATCAGGCAAGTTAGGTGGCTTGTGCGGCAGATTTGCCTCAAGCCTCAAATACATGCAGAAAACGTGCCGCAACGGCTACTCAGCTTCCTTGTGCGCTGGCTGCGGGAGCGCTTATGCCCTCGGGCACTGGCGGAGTTGTAATGTCTAGTTCGGTGGGGAGTTTGAACTCGGTGGGAAGCTCAAGGACAGGCGGCTTTTCTGCGGTAGCGGGGGGAGTAGTCTTCGACGCTTCGAATTTGGGAGCTTCGGGGGCATTTCTGGCTGAAGCGGGCGGCAGCATGCGGCCATCGGCGCTCATCCCGCGATCCTGGGAACTGCGAATCTTGTACACGGCAAGTCCGACCAGCATTAGCAGCACAATCGCCGAAATAAAGATCACTTTTTTCATGTGTTTTGACTCTATTATTGCCTGGACCGGTTAATAATACGGACGCCTTGGGGTGCTTTGGCAATAATGTCTTCCTTCTTTCATCATCGGATGTTTCTTGGATTACACCTACGATGAATTTTACGGAAATGGGCGGTTCCGTCATTTTTGCATGCCCGGGTGGGCGGATCAAGTGGCTATCCGGAAGAACATGCGAATACACCCTGGGGTGCGTTCGACGAGCGGCATGGTTAGCGAATCCCGCAAAAAATGAAGGCGGAAGGGGGCCGATTGGGAGCCCGCACCTTCCGCCTTCCATCTCCGACGCACGACACGAGGCTTCGAGGTGGGGGCTGAAGCAGCCTCGGCATGCATCGGAGAATGATAGAAAAAAACCTATCCGAAAACCGGTTGTTCGCCTGGCAGTCGTCGCGCTCCCGAAGGCTCTCGGATAGGCCCGCACGACGCCCAAGGGAAGGGGAGTCGAGGGTCGCCGTGCTAAAACGACAATCCTGTGTTGGTGGCTAGTTTGTTGGCAGGGTTCTTCAGCGGGTATTTGCAGGGAGCAACCCGCCTACGATTAAACCCGGCCGGCGGGAAAAAGTTCCGCGCCCGCAGATTGCAGGACGGACTTTAGTGGCTCTTCCGGTTTTAGGTGCGAACGTCGCAAAACGTCTGCTGGAGTCCCGCCTTTAGGCGGAATTACCGCCTAAAGGCGGGACTCCAGCGCGGTCAACCATCCAGTTTGCACCTAGAACCGGAAGAGCCACTAAAGTCCGTCTGGGCGGAGCAAAGCCCACCCTCCTAACCTTCTCCATCACCCGTTAGTATGCCGCTTTGATCTCCACTCCCTTAGGCTTGTTCTCGTAGATCTTTTTCAGGTTCTCCATCTGCTGGCCCTGGAAACTCTTATTCTGCATCTCCAAACCTTGCAACAACTGCTTCTCCTGCGACATGGGCTGCTTTAGCGCAGGCATCGCGGCCTGGGGTGCTGCCGGGGCCGAAACGGTAGCGGGCGCCGGCAAAGCCAGCTCCGTCTGGCCGCGGAAGAAGGCATAACGCGACGGTTCCGCCCGGGCGATCACGGTGGAACGGCCATGGATGCCGTCGGCCACGAAGATCCCGCGAAGGTCGGTGTCGCCAGCCACGAAGTCGTCGTTGCGGCTGCCAATCACCTTGACCTGCACGTTATGCACATAACTGTCGGCCTTGACGTCCTTGACCGTCGTCCGCACGCGTCCGCTGATGGCATCCTCCTGGATCTCGACGGCCAGCGGCGTGACCAGCGCCAGTCCGCTGGCGTGCAGGTCGCCACCGCGGCAGACCACCAGGTAGGCCCCTTCGTCCTTCAGCGGCAGGGCCAGCTTCTGCGTGCGGTCGCGATAGTCCAGGCCGTCGCCCAGCTTGACGCTCGTCTCGTGCAAGGGGCGAATGCCGGCCAGATTGATCTGCGCGATGCCGCCCAGGTTCCGCCGCAGGAGGCTGAACTTCATCAGGTCGATGCGGTAAACCTTCACGTCGCAGGCCGGGATGTTGCGGAACTTCAATTCCACCTGGGCCACCTCGCCCGGCTTGATGGTCGTCACCTCCGGCAGTTCGATCGCCTTGCGAGTGAAGTAGGCAATGGCCTCCTTGGCGTCGACAAAGCGGTCTTCCACGCGACGATACTCGCGGATGGCGTTGGCCGCCTCGCCCAATCCGTGATAAACTTGCCCCAGGATGTAAATCGCCTGCCACTTGTTCGGGCTTTCCACCTCGCGACCGGTCGTCTTGTCCAGGCGTTTGGAATCGGCCACCTTCTGGCACATCTCTAGGGCCGCCTTGTGCTGGCCCGTGGCGAACTCGCAGTAGCCGATGATGTACCAGTAGCTGTCGACCAGGTCGCTCTGCAAATAGCGCTTGGCATAGCGGTTGCAAGCCGCCGCCGCTTCGCGATAGGCCTTCAGGTCCAAGAGCGTACTGGCCGAGGCGAAGGCCGCCTGGTCGGCAGCCGGATCGTCGGGCCAGGCCGTCAAGAACCCTTCCAGCATGGTCCATGCGCGGCGGAGCAGATCGACACTGTTGACCTTCTGCTGCCGCAGCTTCGCATCGGCGGCGGCCTCCGGCGCCTTGGCCGAGACCTGCTGGGCCAGGGCATAAGTAGCGGCGGCAATGTAGCCTTCCGGCGGATAATTGCGCAGCAGGCCGTTCATGGCCTCGACGCTCCGCAGCAACTCGCCCTGCGATTGCAGGAAGCCGGCCACTTCGCTCTCGCGGGCGAAATTGCTTTCGACCGTGGCGCGGAAGACCAGGTAGCTGCGCTCATACTCGCCCATCTCATGGTAGGCCGCGCCGACCTTCACGATCCGGGCGAAGGAGATTTCTTCTTGCGGCCATTTCTCCTTGATGATCTCGAAGTAATGGACGATCTTGGCCGGCGGTCCGAGCTCCAGGTGAAGGTCCAAGAGCATCTGCACGGCGTCTTTGTAGACCTCCGGCCGCAGGTTCCACTTCTCGACCAGCTCGGTCAAGTGCGTCATCGCCGTGGTGTGATTTGTATCCGGCACACTCCGTGTGCCGTTGCCCGTCGGCACACGGAGTGTGCCGGATACTTTGGCCGCCAGCCGCTTGCCCAGCTCGTAAAGCTCCTGCGGCGTGAGGCGATAGGGGTCGGCCGACTTCGCACCTTGCGGCAACACGGCCAGCGATTTCGGCGTGGTCACCAGGAGCTGCTCGGGACGGTGGGCGTTGCGGACGATCGTGGGACCCACGCGGTACTTGCCCGGCACGTAGCCGTAGAGCTCGTAATGGATCGTGCCCAAGCCCAGGCGGCTACCGATATAGAAGGTGATTTCGCCCTGCCCGATCTCGAAATGCTCGAAGGGGCCGCTGACCGACTTCTCGATCACCGTCGTGCCGCTGGGGATCGGCTCGGTGACCACCAAGTACTCCAGCCGTTCCTCGGGCGTGCCCCAAGCCACCTGGCGGGCAAGATCGATATTCACCACGCCGCGGCGGCCGACGGGGAGCTGGTCCAACGAATTACGGAAGCTCTGGTATCCGCCTTCCAGCACGCTGAAGCCGCGGGGGATCTCGCGGCCGTCGAGTTCCAGCGGGGCCGGCTCGTAGTAGCGACGGACCTCCCAACTGCCGGCCGTGCTCTTAAGCTTATCGGCCGGCACGAACCCGCCGAGAATGCACTGATAGGTGTAGCGACCGCGGCCGGCGAGGCGGAAGTTGACCCGCTGCCTGCCCTTCTCGCCCGGCTTGACCAGGAACTTCTGCGGCACGTCGATCGTTTGCGTGCCAGCGGCCGGATCGATGTCCAAGACCTTGATTTCTGCGTCGTTCACCAAGACCGTCAGCTTGTAGCGTTCGCCGGTAAAACGACTGTCGGCAAACCAGCGGCACGTGGCCAGGGCCGCCGGGCCGGTCGCCTTCTCCGGCGCCCAGCGGTTGCCGGTGCGATGGGCCATGAGCCAATCGACCAGTTCCTTTAGTTTGGGCGATTTGGGCGCGACCTCTTGGACCGCCAGGGCATAGAGTGCCCGTAGCTCGGCTGGCGAGTGGCTCCAGGGCAGCATGCCAATGGCCGCCTCGCGCCGCGTGGTCCTGTCGTCCAGGTTCCGCTTCTCCAGCAGCGTGAGGATCTCTTCGGCCGTGGCCTTGCGCTCCATGGCGGCAAAGCTCAGGGCCAGGTGGGCCAGCGCGGCCGAGGAGAGCGCGTTGCGTTCGCGATAGAGCCGGTTGGCCAGCGCGAAATCGCCTTTGCCCGCCACGGCCAGAACGTGCAGCAGCATGGCCTTGCTCTCGTAGTCGGCGTTGTCGGTCGCGGCAACCTGGCCTTGCAGGTAGCCGACGGCCTTGCCATAAGCCGCGTCGGGCACCACGTAGCCGGCCTTGCGGGCCAGCGTCAGCGCCCAGACGATGCGGCAGCTTGCATAGCGATTACTGGCGGCCCCGGGCGTGCCCGTCCAGCTCCAGCCGCCGTCGTCGTTCTGCGTGGATAGCAGCAAACTGACCGAGCCGCGGATGCGGCTATCCAGCGCCAATGCCTCAGGGCCGCCCGCCTCGCGGCTGCCGCCCAGCAGTTTTTGCAGGCCCAGCGAGGCCATCACGTCGCTCGTGGCCGAGTCCAGCCCGGAAGCCAGGCGGCCGATTTCCAACTGGCACGACGGCGCTGGGGCCAACACGATGTCCAGCAGGCTGCGCTCGACCGTCGGGCCGACCAGGATCTGCATCGTGGCAGAATCCGCCGGCATGCCCTCGGGGGCCTCAACCCAGGCCGTGCCGTCGGACGTGTTCGAGCCGCTGGCGGTGGCAAACACCGGCACGCCGTAGGGCCGTAGCGGTATGGAACGCTCCACGAGATCCTCATGGCCGGCGGAACGGACTATCAGTTCAAACTGGACGGTCTCCTCCGCCTCTCTCCCCTTCTCCCCCTCTCCCTTTCTCCCTTTCTCCAACTCGTCTGGCCGCTTCAATTCCACCTTGAAGCTGACCTCCTGCATGCCCTTAGCCGTCACGTCCACGGTCTTCGTTTCCTCGACGCGTCGTCCGCCGATCGTGGTCTGCAAGACGACCTCGATGCGGCCTTTTTCCACGGCATCGTTGTGAACGGTCACGGGGATCTCAGCCGTATCGCCGTCGGTGAAGGCCAGCGGCAGCTTGATCTCGCCGAAGAGGTCCTTCTTCACGGTCAGGTCGTCGCTGGCCTCGCCCGCCAGCGTCTCGGCCGAAAGGCCCTTGGCCAGAAACTTCCAGGCCGTGGAGCGTTCGGGCACGGTCAGGGTGACGGTGGCCTTGCCGTCGGCGCCGGTCATTACTACCGGGTTCCAGTAGCCGGTTTCCTGGGGCAAGAGCGCGGAGAGCAGGATCGCGCCGGAGGAATTGAACTCGGCAGCCATGGCGGCTGCCTGCTTGTCGCCCAGCTTGCCGTTGTCGGCTAGGCGGACGCTGCGGCACATGCCCGACTTGTCGACCACAAAGACATCTTTCTGGTTCTGGGCGATCAGGTTATTGAGGTCGCCGCCGGTGATATTCGTACCGCCGGTGTAGAAGTTGCCGCCATTGACGTTCAGGGCATAGGTCCCCTGCGCGAAAGGCATGTTGAGATCGGTAGTGAAAAGGCCGTTGCCGTTGGCGGGTTGGTTTCCACTGCCGCCGTTGTTGAATCCGGCGAAGAAGGAGAAGATCTGTGTTTGGTCATCGGCCTGAGCGGCAGGAACCGCATAATTTCCTCTGCTGGCTAGTTGGGCCGCCTGCTGGGCCAAACCGGACTGCGGCCGGTTGAGCGCGCGTTGCCGACCGCCTCTACCCAAACTCTGGTAGTATCGGACGGCGCCGGCAGGCGCATTGAGCGTTGGATCAACACTCAGTTCGGCAGGTGTCGATTCCTCCATCTCGCCAATCTCCACTCTTTCCTCCGCTTCCTCCTGGACCATGATTCCCGGTGTGACATTCGCTCGAAGTGCGTCACTAGCTACTTCCATTTCGCGCAAGGCCGATTCGGTCCTTGCCACGGCAATCGCTGCCCTTCGGCTTTCCGCTTCCTCGCGGGCTATCTCCTCCCGATCCTTCTCCGCCAGCAAGCGCGGGTTGATCGGCTGGGTGGCGGGGCGGTAGTTGAAGGTGATGCTCGACGTGCAGCGGACGGCCGGCTCGCGCTGGGCGCCGCGGAAGAAATCGCCGATCGTCGGCAGCGGTGAGATGAACCGTTCCAAAAGCGATTGTTCGATCATAGCCAGGCTCAACTCGGCCGCCACCGGCTTGCCCTGCGGGTCGGTCGTGGTGACCGTCACTTCCAGTTCGTCACCAGGCCGGACAGTCCCTTTGGCCTTCGATTTCGTCGTGATCTTCACACGCAGATCACGTTCCACGGTGAACGGGCTGGTGGACGCATGGAACCGTACGATCGGCACTTTGGAGTGCGGTAGTCTATTGCCGCTTTCCTTTTCCGTTGGAGTTGCACCTTTAGGCGGTTTTTGTGACGCCGCGCCGGCTAAAGCCGGGACTCCAGCGCCACTCTTCTCCGCGTCTCCCTTTCTCCCTTTCTCCCCCTCTCCCTTTCCCCCCTTCTCCAATTCCGGCCTGGGATCGGTCATCACCGCCACGGCCAGCTCGAAATTCGGCGCTAGGTTGGCCGTCATGGGGATCTCCAGCTTGTTGATCCCCGTCTTCAATTCCACGAGCCGATAATCCAAGACCCGCGCGCCCTGGTAAGTCACCAGCGCCAGGGCCGGGGCCTCGCGCCAGTGCAACTGCACGGCGGCGGTGTCGCCGACCTTGTAGGTGTGCTGGTCGGCCAGGATCCGCAGCCGCACCAGGTCGTCCTCGCCGCTGATCTGCAGCGTGGCCTGCCCGGTGATCGGGTTGTGGAAACGATCGACCGCCTCTGCGCGGAGGAAGTACGTGCCGCCCTTGTCGAGCTTGATCGTCTGCCGAGCCTTGCCGTCGGTGGCCGTTGCCAGCTCGTGCTCCTCGACCAGCCGCTCACCGGGCCGGCCTTGAACCATCGTCCGTTCCAGCACTTTCAGCTTAAGCTTCTGGGCCAGCGGCTTGTTCTCGGCGTCGCGGACATTGACCGTGGCCTCCAGCGATTCGCCCGTCACGTAGACCGGCCGCACCGTGCTTACGACGATGGAAAAGCCCTGCGCGGCCAGCACGAAATTGACCTGCACATTGACATTGCCCTCGGGCAGTTGCACGTTGAGCGGCAGGACCTGCGACTCGCTATACTCGCGCGTGGGCAGGTTGATCTTGACTTCGCCCTTGGCGTCGGTCGTGCCCGTCTGCACGCGGTCGCCGGCCAGTTGGTAGCGGATTTCGCGGCCGACCACCGGTGCGCCGTAGTAGAATTCGGCCCGGATCGTGCCTTCGATCGGCTCGCCGCGATAATAGACCCGCCGTGGCGTATCGACCACCAGGCGGATCGGCTCAAGCTGATACTCGTGGACCAGGAACGTGCCCTGGAAGTTCTGCGAGCCGTTATCATGCACAAGCACGCGATACTGGCCCTGGGGGCTGTTAGGCGGCAGGACGAAGTGGGCGTGGAAGCTGCCAAAGGCGTCGAGTTTTACCTTGTCCTGGCGGATGGGCCGATTGCGGGCGTCGAAGACATCGACCGTATAGGGCTTGTCCTTGTCGATCACGTAGGCATCGTCGGCCGCGCGGCGGAGGCAGCCGCGGATGTTCACCAGTTGCCCGGCACGATAGGCCGGCCGATCGGTGTAGATGTAGCCCTTGTCGGTCAGTCCCTGGGCGACGCCGACCCCTTGCAGGTTGAGCATGTTCGAGGCCACGTTGTTTTCGAAGACGGCGAAGACGCGAACGTCGTTGGAATCGATCGGCACGCCGCGGCGTTCGACCGCCGCTTTCTGCACCGCTGGCGCCGCCGCGTTTAACCCGGAGCCAACGGCGACGGCGGGCGCGGCCGGCGCTGATGTTCTCATGCTTCCCGGTCGGTACGCCGGCTCAGCCTGGCTCGTGTCCGGCGTGGCCGCCGCTTGCGGATCTGCGACGACTTGCACCGGCGCGGGTTCGTAGGCAGAGAATGGATTGCTGTCTGCCGGCACGGCACGGGTTGCCGGTGGTGGCGCTGCGGGTGCCGGCGTTCCACCGAACGGGTCATCCGGTGGCTTCGGTGCAGGAGTCTCTGGTGTGTTGGGCGCAGGGATGGTTCCCGGCAGCGGTGCCTCGGATGGCGGCGTCGGAAGAACTGTTGCAGGAGTCTCCGGGGCATTGGGCGCAGGGTAGATTGCCGGCGCGTCGGGAAGCAGCGGCGAAACATCTGGTGGCGCAGGGGCTGGCCCATTGCCAGTCGATGGAGTATAAGCGCGGGGCGCGGGTTGTGCCGGGATCACGCCGCCCGGGGGCGCATTCATGGGCACAGCAGACACGGTCGGCGCAAAACTCGTGCTGGCCGGCAGATCCTTGTAGTTCTTGCGGAACACGCCGTCCTTGTCGGTCGTTCCCTCGCCGATGACTTCGCGTCCGTTGGAAACCAGGAGCCGCACATTCGGCCAGGGTTTGCCCGTAAGCATGTTCTCGGCGAAGACAAAGATCTCGTCGCGCGAACTCTTCACAATCACGTCCAGATCGCTCTGGACGACCATCGTCGTGGCCTCCAGGGCCTTGCTGCTGACGGTAATGGCCATCACCCCGCCACGTAGATCAGCCTTTCCAGGCTGACTGCTCTTAGGCAGCGGCACTTCAATCTGACTCTCGATCTCCTGGTGCTTAACGTACTCGGGCACTTTGAACTCGAACGTCCGATCGGGGTCGATGAGGCTGATGTCGAGGCTTTCCACGCCCCGGGCCAGGTGCATCTTGCGGAAGTAGGTCTCCAGGTCGACCTTGTAGGCGCGGACCGTCACCGTCTCGATGTTCCGTGTCACCAGTTTCAGCTTCGGCGTCTCGTCGCTGCGGAAGACCCGCTCGGTCGCGACGGTCATCGTCTTGGCTGTCAGCCGTGCAGCGGCCACCTGGGCATCGCCCATGGCCGAACCCCAGGTGACCTTGCGATATTCCTCCAGGGCCTCTTCCAGCTTGCCCAGCTTCTGTTCCAGTGTAGCGCCGATCAAGTACTGTGCCCGCGAAGCCTGGTTCGTACCCGGATACTTTGAGACCAGCCGCCGCCAAGCGGAAATCGCTTCGTCCCACTTCTCCTCGGCGATGTTCTGCTGGTTCATGAGCAAGAGGATCGCGGGGGCGCGGCTGTCGAGAGGGTACTTGACCAGAAACTCGCCAAACAGCTTGTTGGCCTCGGCATACTTCTTGGCCACGAACTGGTCGCAGGCCATGAGGTATTCGGTCTCCACGATCGCCTGTTGCACGGCGCTCCAGGCATTATGGGCCGGGTACTTGGCCAGGAACTCCCGCCAGGCCGCCAGGGCCTGGACATATTCCTTCTGGGATTGGTAGGCGCGGCCCAACAGGTTCTGTGCGTCGGGCAATTCCTTGCACTCGCGGCAGCGGGGATCGGCGAGGAACTGCTTCAAGGCAGTGACCGCATCGCCCGGTCGGCCGCGGTTGAGATAGCTCTGGGCGATCTCCAAATGGGCCTGGCCGGCATGGGCGTGCTTGGGGAAGCGTTCCAGGAACGCCCGCAAGGCGGCGGTGCCCAGGTTCAATTGCTCGTCGTTGCCCGGGTTGGGGATGTTCCACGTCCGCGACAGATCGAACTGGGCGTCGGCCACCCGGGGCGACTGCGAATCGACGTACTTGGCCAGCAGGTCTTGCCAGACCCGCCGGGACTCGTGGGCGTTGCCTTCCGCCAGGCGGCACTGGCCCAACCGATAGCGGGCCTCGATATCCAATGGGCTTGTGGGATGGTCCTTGCTGAACTTCTCGAATGCCGCGGCCGCTTCGGCCTGCTTGTTAAGATTCTGCAGGCATTGGCCGACAAGCAACTCAATCTCGATTTGTCGTTCCGGCTTGGCCCCGGTTTCCAATGCCTTCTTGTAGAAATCCAAGGCCTTGGCGTAGTCGGGCTTCTGATCTTCTTTGGGCGGCTTGAAATAAGTGTCGGCGAATTCCAAGTAGATGTCGGCGATCTGCTGCTTGCGATCGGTGGAAAGCAGGTACTCCGCCTCGGCCCGATAGATCAACTCGGCGCTGCGGAAGTCGCCCTTGCGGGCCAATGCCACCGCCTTGGCAAAGCGCGCCCGGCGTGCCCAGGGGTTTTTCGGCTCCTTGCCAAGCTGGTCGAAGACGGCAATGGCCTCGTCGTACTTTCCATCCAAGTGTAGGGCGCGACCCTTAAGGTAGAACAGGTAATCGCGGGGCGCGTCTTTGGCCTGGACGGCTTCGTCGATGGCCATGACAGCATCCGCATAGCGGCGGTCCTGCATGGCCTCGCGGACCTTGTCGGCCACCAGCGGGACATCGGCCGAAGGCTTTTCTGCCGCCGCATGCGTGGCGACCGGCAGGACTATGCCAACCAGTACGGAAAGAGAAGCAAATAATTGAAACGGCCAACGACGCGATTTCATAATTCGACTCCAAGCAGGCGATGAGGGAAGCAAACGGTCAGAAGTCCTTGCAATATCTTACCTTACGGCTTCGTAAAACGGAACTCACAGCACGCCTTTCTCGTAGAACAAGCGGAATGAACTCCGTTCTCGAAAGGGAAGAGCGAGATTTAGACGTTTGCCGACCGCAGAAGGTTCCCTGACATGTCCCCTCCCTCTGGGAGCGGGGAGGCTTCTCGGATAGCCTCTGACAGCGAGTCCTTTCCCAGCACTGGGAAGACAACCTACGCCATAAGCGATGTCAGAACTTCTCCAATAATCGTTAGAATATTACGGAATCAACAAGAATAGCAAGCACATTCGGGGGGTGTAACACAGATTTTGTTCTAAAAAGTGCTAAACTATTGCAGCGCTGAGTATTTAACATAAGTGCGTATCGTGAAGCGATCGCGCTGGGTTTTCAGCGGTGTTTTTGGGCAGGAGCACTGTGATGGCGTCGATTTCCGTGGTAGCCGTAACCAACCGGCGGCAAGAGGACCAATTTCTGGATCTGCCGCGAGTTCTCTACGCGCGCGATGCCAACTGGGTGCCGCCGGTGCGAAGCGTGCAACGATCGCTGCTGGGCTACCGCCCGCATCCCTTTTACAAGTCGGCCCAGGCGCGGACTTTCCTGGCGTTTCGCGACGGCGCCGTCTGCGGTCGCGTTGCGTCGGTGTTGAATTGGTCGCATAACGAGTACCACCAGCAGGCGGTCGGTTTCTTCGGATTCTTCGAGTGCATCGACGATCAGGACGTCGCCAATGCCCTGCTGGACGAGGTCCGCGAGTGGTTTTCCGTGCGGGGCATAAGTTCCTTGTGCGGGCCGGTGAACCCCGGTTTCGAATACACGGCCGGTTTGCTGGTCGCGGGTTTTGACGAGTCGCCGGTGTTTCTTACGACGTACAACCCGCCCTACTACGCACGGCTCTTAGAGACCTGGGGTTTTTGCAAGAAGCAAGATCTGCTGGCCTACGGCGGCCATGTCGGCATGCTTCCACGGATTGACGCGCGTTTGAAACCGGTGGCCGAACAGATCGCCGAGCGTTTTCAGATTGGCGTGCGGCGACTGTCCCAGCGCGACCTATTGGCCAATATCGATTCCTTGACGGACATCTACAACCGGTCGATGACCGACCACTGGGGATTCGTGCCCATTTCGTGCGACGAGGTCCGCTACCTCGTCCGCCAGATACGACACCTGCTGGTGCCGGAATTCACGCTCGCCGCGGAGATCGATGGGAGATTCGTGGCCTTCACCATCGGCCTGCCGGACTATAACCAGCGCCTGAAGCAGATCGGCGGTCGTTTGTTCCCCTTCGGCTTCTTGCGGCTGCTGGGAGGCCGGCGGCAGATCAACTGCCTGCGCGTGCTCAACACCCACGTGGCACCCGAGTATCAGCGCTTGGGCGTTCCCCTCGTGCTGCTGCGCGCCATGGCGCCGGCCGCCCTGGCGTCCGGCGTGGAGAATGTCGAGTTCTCCTGGGTCCTGGAATCCAATCGTTCGTCGCGCGGCAGCCTGGAAAAGGGCGGTGCCAATCTGGTCAAGCGCTATCGCATCTATAGTTGGACGCCGCAAGAATGCGCCGTCGTCATGCCCGATGCCGTTGCCGCTCCCGTCCGGAGTGTCCGTGAGGCAGTTCCGCAGCTTGCCTGAGACAGCTCTCCGTAGCACGTAATTCACTCCGTCAGCCCTCCGTAGCACGGAATTCATTCCGTCTAAGAAGGGCAAGGTCACGGGATAAATTCCGTGCTACGAAGGACTTTGCAGTTCTCCCCCTGGCCGCGGCGGGGTGCTTGCAGGTAGTCTCACCGGCCAGATATAATTGAGCTTTACTTCACAGGGCAAAGATCGCTAGTGAGGTGAACTTTATTGAAACATTAGTTATCTTGGAGGGTTTTCACGTGGCGCAGGGCAAGTTCTTGTTCACTAGCGAGTCGGTCAGTATGGGACACCCCGACAAACTCGCCGACCAGATTTCCGACGGTGTTCTCGATGCCCTGTTTGCCAAGGACCCCTTCAGCCGCGTTGCCTGCGAGACCCTGGTTACCACCGGCATGGCGGTGGTCGCGGGCGAGATTACCACCAGGGCCACGATCGACTACGCGGAAGTGGTCCGTCGCGTGATTCGCGAAGTTGGCTATATCGACGACGAACACGGCATTTCCGCCAACACCTGCGCGGTGCTGCTCTCTCTGGACCGGCAAAGCCCAGACATCGCCCAGGGCGTGAACGAGGATGCGGCCAAGGGCAAGGAAATAGGGGCCGGCGACCAGGGATTGATGTTCGGCTATGCCTGCAACGACACGCCGGAACTGATGCCCTTGCCCATCGCCTTGTCGCACCGCATCCTGGCGCGGCTGACCGCCGCCCGTTTCGCCAAGGAAGTCGACTGGCTGCGACCCGACAGCAAGAGCCAAGTGACCATCGAGTTCTGCGGGAACAAGCCGGTCCGCGTGGACACGGTCGTGGTCTCCACGCAGCACAGCCCCGAGGTTACGCACGAGCAGATCCGCGAGTATGTGATCGGCCAGATCATCGATCCGGTCCTGCCCAAGGAACTGGTCGCCAAGCCGGTGACGTACCACATCAACCCGACCGGCCGGTTTGTCGTGGGCGGTCCGCACGGCGACTGCGGCCTGACGGGGCGGAAGATCATCGTCGACACCTATGGCGGCTGGGCACGCCACGGTGGCGGGGCCTTCAGCGGCAAGGACCCCACGAAGGTCGATCGCAGCGCGGCCTACATGGCCCGCTACGTGGCCAAGAACGTCGTAGCCTCGGGTCTGGCCGACCGTTGCGAGGTGCAATTGGCCTACGCCATCGGTGTCTCCGATCCGGTCAGCGTGCGGGTCGATTCGGAAGGTACCGGCAAGTTGCCCGACGAGCGGCTGGTGGCCTTGGTGCGCGAGCATTTCCCGCTCACGCCCAGCGGCATCATCCGGCACCTGGACCTGCGCCGGCCGATTTATCAGAAGACGGCTTCGGGCGGCCACTTCGGCCGCAACGAGCCGGAATTCACCTGGGAGAAGACCGACCTGGCGGCCAGCCTGGCCAAGGCCCTGTAGGGAATGCCCTCCGTGGCGTTCCTGGCTTGCAGGATGGTGCGAGTACCACAGAGAAAGAAAATACGAAATACGAATGTCGAAATACGAAACAAAATCAAAGCAAGAAATTCAAAGGCAGGAAACAGCCGTTTCGAATTTTGCGACTTACGATTTCTGATTTGTTTGAGATTTCGGGTTTCGTTTTTCGGATTTCGGCATTGGGATACAGCCCCACCCTACGGTTCGTGGGTAAAGTTATCTTACGCAGTTCGTCGGGGGTGCTAACCATGTTTGCCCACACGGATCGAGCGCCTTGCCGGCCAATGTTCGCGACAGCGGACATGGCCCAGTATCTGCGATCGGCCGTGGCGGCGCTGGTGGCCGTCGTGGCCGTCTTTGTCGTCGTGCGCAGGCTGGCCGGCGCGCTGCACACACCGCTGGGGCCTTTTCCCCTGGTTGTCGCCGGCCTGCTGTTGGCAGTGCTGGCGTGGACCGCCCGCGCGCCGATCCACAGGGGGTGGTCGCTTGCCGCGAGCATCCTGATCTCCCTGGCGATCCTTGCTCTGGCTGTGTCGCTCTCGCTGCCGGACAGCCATCCCGCAGCCCTGTTGCTGTTTTGGTCGGCAATCGTCGGCGGAGAGCTGCTGGCCTGGCGGAAGATGCTGCCGGTGAGACGGCCGGCCGGGAAGGACTTGACGGTCAGGCCACCCCTTGCCCCGCCGCCGGCCGACGGCGATCTGAACGCGGAGTCGGAGCCTGTGCAGCCTGAGGCCAACGTCTTGCAGCAGCTTACGCTCCGCACTACGGCGGAAGACAGCCAGGAATTGTCCGGCTGGCTGCGCGTGCGACTGGTTGCGGGGCAGCGCACGGGCAACCTGCACGTGGCCTTCTGCCCATCCTTTGCCCAGATGCCGCGGGTGCAGGCCGAAGCGGTTTCCGGCCCCGACTGCCGCATCAAGGCGGCTCAGGTCTTGCCCTACGGCGCGCGGCTGGACATCAAGCTTGACGAACCGGCGACTGCGGACGAGAGCGTGCTGGTCTGGTTCTTCGCCGCCAGTTAGGTAAATCGCCCAGATGCAGGAATGGTTATGAAACAGAAAGAGCAATCGGCAATGACAATTTCCCTTCTGCGTCTCGCCGTGGTCCTAGCGCTCTTCTGCTGGACCACCCAGAACAGCCTGGCCGGCACCTACTATGTTGCGGTCAATGGCAACGATGCCGCCGGCGACGGCTCGCGCGTGAAACCCTGGAAAACCATCGAACGGGCCACGCAGCGGATCGCCGACGACGGCTCCACGATCGTGCTCTTGGACGGCCTGTACGAGCAGTCGCTCTCCGTGCCCCGGCAATTCTCCAAGCCATGCACGATCCGCGCCGAGAATCCCTACCGCGCCCGCCTGTGCAGCCCCCACGGCCATAACCGGCTGCTGACTTGCTACGCGACTGCCAATGTCACCTTCCGCGGCCTGGAACTTTTCGGCTCGGGCGGGACACAGGGCGAATACCTGATTCACGTCAGCACGCCGAAAACCCATCACCTGCTCTTCGACGATTGCCTCATCCACGATTGCTACAACAACGATATGGTCAAAGTCAACGACTTCACCCACCACATCGTCTTTCGCAACTGCGTCTTCTTCAACCAGACCGATCACGAGGGCGATCAACACCTGGACATCAACACCGTGGTGGACATCGCCGTCGAAGACAGTATGCTCTTCAACGACTACGCCGGCAGTGGCCGGCCCAGCGCCAACCGCAGCCAGGGATTCGTGGTGGTTAAGAACTCGGGCAGCACCCCGAATGTCACGCGGCGCATCGCCTTCCGCCGCAACATCTTTCTTGGCTGGGACGGCAGGCCGGACCAGGCCTATCTCCTGCTGGGGGAAGACGGCAAGCCGTTTTACGAGGCGCAGGAGGTAATGATCGAGAACAATCTGTTCCTGCACCATTCGCCCGTGCGGTCCTGGGGAACGCTGTTGCTAAAAGGCGGCTTGCGGGGCATTACGTTCCGGGCCAATACCGTCCTGGGGCACCCGAACGTGAAATGGTCGGGGGCCTTTGCCGCCGTCTGCCTGCGCATCGACGAGAACCCGCCCATGGGCGATCTCACCTTCGCCAACAACATCTGGTGCGACCCCAGCGGCAACATGCCGCGCTTCACGATGAGCGATGCCCATGTCTTTGCGCCGGGGAGCAAGCAGGCGATTGCCAACAACATCTACTGGAACGGCGGCAAAACGATCCCCGTGGAGACGAAGGACGTGCTGGTCCCCGATCGCGACAGCAAGAAACTCCTTGTGGATCCGCAACTCGGCAATCCCGGTGAAGGCGTGACGCTGCCGCGATGGGACGCGGCGAAGGGCCGTTTCCTCTCGGGCCAGAAGACAATTCGGGGCGAGTTCAAGCGGCTGGTAGATCGCTATGCGGCCTTGGGCGAAGAGAGTCCTGCCATGCATGCCGCAGACCCCTCCTGCATGCCGCCGGACGACATCCTGGGCAACCCCCGCGGCGACCGGCCGGATGTCGGTTGCTTCCAGAAGAGCCAGGCGAGCCGGTAACCGATTCGAATGCGGCCCAGGAGCGAATCGTGGTTAGCGCCCTGAAATATCGCAACTTCCGGCTTTTCTTCTTCGGCCAGGGCATTTCGCTGATCGGCACCTGGATGCAGCAGTTGGCCATGATGTGGCTGGTCTACCGGCTGACTGGCTCCACGTTTCTGTTGGGGCTGGTCGGCTTTTGCAGCCAGATCCCCAGTTTCTTCCTGTCCCCGGTGGCCGGCGTTTACACCGATCGCTGGAACCTCCGCCGCACGATTATCGCCACGCAATGCCTGGCCATGCTGCAGGCCGCGGTGCTCTTTGTCCTGACGCGAACGGGCGTGGTGGCCTTAGAGCACGTGCTTCTGCTGAGCGTCTTCATGGGGCTGGTCAACGCCTTCGACATCCCTGCGCGGCAAGCGTTTCTCATCCAGATGGTGGAAGGCCGCGAGAACCTGGCGGCCGCGATCGGGCTGAACTCGTCGATGTTCAACGGGGCGCGGCTTCTGGGGCCGGCGGTCGCTGGCTTTCTGATCGCGGCCGTGGGCGAGGCCACCTGCTTCCTGCTCAACGCGCTGAGCTACGTGGCCGTGCTGGCCGCCTTGCTGGTGATGCGGCTGCCGCCGCCCGTGCCGGCCAGACCGCCACAGCACGTGCTCCACGAACTGCGCGAGGGTATCCGCTACGCCTTTGGCTTCCCGCCCATCCGCGAGATCCTCATGCTCCTGGCCGTGGTGAACCTGGCAGTCATGCCCTTGACCGTACTCCTGCCCGTCTTTGCCACGGATGTGCTCCACGGCGGACCGCAAACGCTGGGGCTCTTGACGTCGTCGCTGGGCATGGGATCGCTGGTGGGGGCACTGGTTCTGGCTTCGCGCAAGACCGTGTTGGGCCTGGGACGGCAGATCGCTTGGGCCAGCGGGGCTGTCGGCCTGGCCCTGATTCAATTCTCGTTGTCCGGCGTACTATGGCTCTCGATGTCGTTGTTGGTGTTGACCGGTTTCGCGTTGATGATGGAAACGGCGGCCAGCAACACCGTCCTGCAAACGATCGTCGACGACGACAAGCGGGGGCGTGTGATGAGTTTCTACGCCATGGCCTTTCTGGGCGTGGCCCCCTTGGGAAGCCTGCTGGCGGGCAGTCTGGCCAGCCGCCTGGGAGTGGCGCACGTGGTGCAGCTTGCCGGGGCGACGTGCATGGTGGCCTCGCTGGTCTTCGCCCTGCGTCTGCCCGCGCTGCGCGTATTTATCCGGCCGATCTACCGGCGGATCGGCATTCTCCCTGACGTGACGTCCGGGATACCTGCGGAAGCCGAGTGTGCGGCGCCGGAGGAGGAGGGGCAGTAAAGGTCGTACCGCTCTCCTTCTATCCTTTGCGCCTTTGCGCCTTGGCGTGAGAACTCGCACCGGAAAACTCTTCATGGCTTGTCGGTCTCCTGTTGAATAGCGGTCCTGGGCTAAGCACGCTGAAAGAACGGGTTGCTCGAAGGGGCCGAATGAGCAAACGGCGCCAGCATGCGGGGGTTCTCACGCAAAGACGCCAAGGCGCAAAGACAGCAAGGAAAAGACAAAAGGGAAGACAGGAAGATAAAAGCGGCCCAGAGCGATCGATCGCGAATAAGGCGCGGCCGGAGCGGCAGTCGTGTGGGTGAATTTGCCAGTCGTCAGGCGTGTCGATCATTTCGATCTTGCCTATTTCCCCTCTCTGACCTCCGCTTGGGAAAGCGATTCCACCAACTTCGCGCCGTCGCTCTTCTTCACGCGGATAAAGAGCGGCGCCGGCGTGACACGGACGGTCGCGATGTTGCCCGAAGAGACGGCGGCCCGGCGGACATTGCCCATGAGGTCCAGGAACTCCGGCTTGATATTGCCGAAACGGACCGTGATCTGGGGGCCGCGTTCGAAGCCCTCGTCGGCCTTGTCGATCGTACACCAGAGTGCGGCAATCCAGTCATCGCCGCTTTCGAAGGCGTAGCCCCGAATCCCGTCGGCCGGCCTGATGTCGGCCTTGAACCGCGGATTCGGGAAGAGATTCCCCAGCACGTTGGGAACCAGGCAGAAGGAAACAGGCGTGAAGCTCTGGTCGATGAATGTGCTGCCGCTCCAGATGTTGCAACTGCGGAGCTGCGGCCAGTACTTCATGCACATGATGTAGGTGCGGGCAATCCAGCAGGCCTGGCGAAACTCCTTCCAGCCCGAATCGTAGCTCGGCAGGCCGTCATCGTAATCGTCGAAGCAACCCGTGTCGCCCCATTCCGGAATGTTTACGAACGTCAGGTTGCAAGACTCGTCGAAGTCGACAGGGGTCTCTTGCCCATAGCCGTGCTTCTTCATCAGATCCAGAAGCCTGCCGGTTTCCACGTCGAGATCGTTGCTGCCGTTGACGCCGTCGAGATTGCCATAGGGATGAACGGCGATGGCATCCCATTTCACCTTTCCATCGGTGGCGGTCAGGTAGCCGTCCATTTCGGCATAACCCCGCGACTCGCAGAAACCGGAGGTTCCGCCGTCGGGAAAGACCTCGGCATCGGGCCTGGCGCGTTTGACGCCGCGATGGAAGGCCAGCAGGACTTTGGCATATTCGGCAAAGTCGCGGCAACGGACCAGCAAGCTGCCTTCAGACTCCGTCGAGATCGCCCAGCGCTTGACCCAGCGGTTCGCCTTCACGGCATCATAGACCGTGTCCTCGATAAACCTGGCGTCCGCCGCGGAGATCTTGCCGCTCCACTTGGGGTCTTCTTGGTTGATCGGACCGCCCCAGATCGCATGCTGGAACTTCCCGATCAAGTCCTCGTCGCGGATACTCCCGAATCCGTTGAAGTTGTACGTGATCAGGCAGGGACCGTAGCTGATGCGATACTTGCGGAAATCGTCATCGATCTCCTTGGGTGTGTTGTATCCGGTCGTGGAACCCCAGCCCCAGCGCATGAACATCCGGTAGTACTCGCTGCCGCGGGTGGAATGGCCGAAGGTGTTGTTGCCGAAAAGGTCCTTGCTCGCATGCCGGTTCTCCAGCGGCTGAATGATGGCCAGGCGATAATAATCGGAATAGGGCAGGGAGCCTTCCGGTTGGAAATCGGCCTTCACGACGAAGATGCCCTTGCCCAGGGCATCTTCCAGCGGAAGCGGGAAAGAAGCCTCTCCCTGGTCGTCCAGTTCATAGCCCTTTTTCAGCCTGAAGACTTCGGTCCGATAGAAGTCGCGGAAGGCAAGGTCGACGGCCCCTTTGCCGCCGGGCTTTCCCGAGAGCATGAACCTGGCGCCCAGCAGCTTGCCGAAATCCAGCGCGTTGTCCGCGAACGCCGACTCGATGCGGCCTTCCACAGGCAGGGAAACAAACTCGCTGGCGCGGTCTCCCTCTTCCAACTGGATGCCGTCGATCAGAACCGGGCGGCCAGCACTGACGGAAATACTGATACAGCGCGTGTCCGAAAGGAATGTGCGGGACTTGCGCACCCATTTGCCCACCTCGTCCGCGGCGATCTTGTGGAATTGGGCGCCGGCCCGCTGCCAGTCCAGCAACTTGCTGCCATGCATCCCGCTCGTCGCGTTGACATGCACGTAGGTGTCCGGCTGTTCGGCCTTGACGTAGTAGCTCAACGTGTAGGTCTTGCCGCTTTCGACCGCGATGGGCATGCTGTAGGCGGGCAAAGCCGCATCATAGGGACAGATCGACAGGGCCTTGCCGCCAAACAGACCATGATTGCTGATCGTATAGGCCGGCGGCGCATCGGCCCGGTATCGGCCGCCGCCCGGCCCCCATTTCCAGTAGCGAAAGCCCTGCTCGAAACTGCCGTTGCACACCAGGTTGCGGGTCACCGGGGCGGGCACCCGGACGGCATCGTGTTTCCAGAAATCGACCCCTGCCCGCGGCGGTTGTGCATCCTTGCCTTCCACGGCAGCCTGTCCCATGTCGATGATCATGCTGCCCTTGCGACTGCCCGTCAGCATGCACTTCAGCTCCAGTCCCTTGCCCACCCTGTACTCCGCTGCATTGCCCGCCGTCTTGGCCGAGAACTCCAGCGAAAATCCCTGCAGCGGGCTGTACGGGGCGTAGGCCATCTTGGAGAGTAATTCACTGAAGACGGGCGATTCCTTGCGCTGCGCAGGGCTTAGTATGGACAAATCCGGAAAGCCCACCCGCTTATCGTTGACTGTCAGGCCCGCCACACGATAATCGTCCGTGAACAACAACCAGGGCGAAACCAGGACGCTCTTGTCGGCATCCGCGCCCACGCCGCAGTCCCATGAAAGTTCGGCCTGGCCCACCGCCGGGCTTTTCAAGGTCCACTGAAATGTCGCCTTGCCGCCGCCCGGCAGCGTGTAGGGCTTGATGAAGGTTATGGTCTTGGCCGCGGCGTTGAATTCCAGTTTGGGCGGTTGCCCTTTGATCATCTGGAAGGGATAGCCATAGCCCAAATCCTTCAAGGCGCCCCAGAATTGGATCAATAGCACTCGGCGGTTGTCGATATAGAGGCTGAGCGATTGGTCCTGATTCTGGCGGTATCCGCGGCGGTCGATGATGTCGATGTGCTTGTTCCCGAACCACAGGGCCGGTTGTTGGACAATGCCTTCTTCGGCCTCGAAGGACGCAACATTGAAATCCGCCGCGACCCGTTTGCCGACAGTGGCTGCAAAAGGCGGCACAGGATCGGGCAGGTCTTGCACCTTGGTCGCGGTTGCCGCAACCGGAGCAGCCGCAGCCTGCGGCTGGTGAGGCTCATTTCCGCGAGCAACGGGCAGCATTCCGAGAATCAACGCTATCAGGATCGCGTCGAGGTTTTTCATAAGAGACACGGAAACCATAGCTCATCGCGAGCCGCCTCTAGCCGCGCGGAGTTCGCAGCCGGGTCCGGCAACATCCGACTGCGTATTCGCTCCAGCAAGCAGCTCAAAATCGCTTCAAGATATTTGATGTTTGCGATACTTCGCATTGACTACGAAGGCGTGCGGTTGCGCAATTGCTCCTGCAAACTGCTCGTCAGAGCCCGAAGCTGCTCCAAGGTCAAGGTGCGCAGTTCTTGCTCCTCGCTGACGGGCATGCGGAGGAGGCCTTGAAGCGATTGGATCATTTCAATCCTGACCTTGGTCTCGCCTTTGATCTCGCCTTTGGTCTCGCCTTCGCTAAAGGAAGCCTTCAGTTCCCATTTCCGATCGCGAATCGCTTTCTCTCGTGCGTCATACATCGCTTTGTCCTCCGTTATTTCTGCAATTCGGGCGAGCGTCTCCGTCGCTTGCCGTATGGCCGGTTGCGGCAACAATTTCAGCAGGGCCGCAGGCTCGTACTCGTGGGCGTGTAAAAGCCAGTACAGCCAGCAGTCCAGCGTGCTGGCCGAACGCAGTTCTGCCTCCGTTAGATTATACCTCCCCAGTTCCAGCGTGTGAATCTCCAACGTTTCCCGCAGAATCCGCCCCGATTCCTCGTCGGCCAGGCGAAAGGTATGGTGGACCTGGCTGGCCACCGACCAAAGGATGCCGTTGAGCAACCAGATCGAATAGACGGGGTGCAGGTTCTCGTAGTCGTCCCCCCTAGTGAGTTGGCCGGCGTAGAGTTCGCAGCCGTAATAGACGATCCGCTGCACCAAGCCCTCGAAAATCGCCAACTGCACCTCGATGTCGTAGATCGCCCCCGTGCAATTCTTGCTGGACTCAGTTAGCAACTCCAGGCACAATATCCATTGCTCATCGCTCCAGCACGCCCACGCCCCATGTTTCCGGTTCCAAGCGGGCCTCGCTGGGCAAGTCATAGACGACGGCCGCACCGTGGCGGCCCCAGTGAATGCGGGCGACATTGCGCTGGCCGGCCGGGTCGCTGAAGTTGATCGAGATGTCCAATCCGATCCGCTCCACAGCGCTTTCCAGGCCGACCAAGGCGCGGGGTATGGCTGCTTCCAAGCGGTAGCCGCCAGCCGTCCTCTTCACGGCCGCTTGCACCTCGCCGAGCACCTCGACCCGGTCCATCCAGACCTCGCCCGAGGGCGAGCGGAAGGGCACCGGCTTGCGGTCCACAAGCACCTTGGGCCGATAGGCCACGGCAATGGTCCGCGCACCTTGCGGCGCTAGCAACACGCGGACGTCCTTGGTACCCAACGCCCGGCGGCCTGCCGAGGGACCGAGCCAGAGGTCGATCGCATCGCCCGTCTTGAACAACGTGGTCAGGTCGCTGCCCGCGTTCTTCCACGGTGAATCGTCCTGCACGTCGCAACCGAGATACAGGTAGCGGTCGTCGTACAGCAGCCGCGCGGTGCCCCGGGCATGCTCGTGCAAGACCATCTCCGCGGCCGGCGCGGCGGCAAATTCGTCCAGGTCGCCGTCGATGCGAACGGGCCCGCGTGCGCGGCGGATCAGCAGCGTCCGCTCGCGGCCACCCGAGCGCCCGGCCGCTTCGCGCCGCGCGGCGTCCAGTTCCGCCTGCGTCACGCTGAACTCGCCCTGGAAGCGCAGCGGCTGCTGCTCGATGCCCAGCACCTCGAAAACGTGGATCGCGTCGCTGGCCGCCAACAGGTAGACCTTGCCGGTCTTGGAATGACGGAACACGCGACTATTGAACAGTTCGACCCAGACCGTGTAGGGCGACGGTAGCGGGCCGCGGGAACCATCCTCCAGGAGCGTGTCGACATACAATCCGTGTCGCACGTCCCAAACGTGAACCAGGCTGTTTTCATCGGTCCAGAACAGGTAGTCGTCGACCACGCCCGCGGGACCGGTCGGGCAGTAGTGCTGGCCGGGGGCGACGAAGGCGGCCGCGCGTTGGCCCGCATGCCACATCGGCCGCCCGGTCTGCGCGTCGTAACGCGTGATCTGGGCGAACTCCCAGTCGTGGCCGTGCCCCACGCCAGGCAACTGCGCCGCATTGTAGCCGCCGTTGAAGGCATATACCGCGCCGTTGTGATAGAAGGCGCTGCGCGCCCCGCTGGCGCCATGCTGCAAGCCGTGGCCCAGCGGCAGACCGACGTGCCGCGCGTTCTCCCAGAGATACACCGGGGCCTGCGGCGTCCAGCGGGCTACCGGAATCTGCCACACGCCGCCCGCCGAGTCGTCGGACCAGTCATGCATGTACAGAGTGAAGTCCTCGTCGAAGTACGCGCCCCAGCCCTGCTGTGGGCCGCTGGCCTGCGGCGGATAAGCCGAGCGATCGGTCACGTGCCATTCGTCGTCCTGCACGCGGCCGTCGCCGTTCGTGTCGGACCAGGTGCCCATCAGGCTGGCAGGCTTGCGGCCGAAAGAGGGCCGGTAGCCACCGTCGGGCAGTTTTTCCATTCCGCCGCCATAGACGGCCGCCACGCCGCGGACGCGGTCATCCTGCAGTTCCAGGATGCCGCCGCTGCCGCTGCACCACCACGTGCGGCCGGCGTTGTGGCGGATCCGCGGCCACCACTTGACCGGCGCGTTGGAGTCCTTCTCCACCGGCATGCCCGCGTCCTTGTAGGCCTCGATCCAATAATGGTCCACGTTCCAGCGGCCCGTCTCATAGTCGACCACGTAGCGAATCAAATCACTGTGCGTATCGCCATAGACGTGCTCGGGCTGCTGCTCGTCGATGCCGAACATGCCGCTGTAATAATAGGGACCGTGGAACTCGCGCTGCAGTTTGCCGTCGGCCGACCAGCGGGTGAATCGCTTGGGGGCCGCGCTTTCGGCGACGAACAGTGTGCCGTCGGCCGCAACGCACAGGCCCACGGGATCGCGAAACACAGCGGGAACCATGCGTCCACACTTGGGGCGTCCGCCGGGCTGGCCCAAGGCCCGCAGTTCCTTTCCGGCGGCGTCGAAGTAGACGACTTGGTGCCGGGGTGCGCCGACACTGGCCACCAGCGCTCCGCCGGGCGCGGCCTTGAGGTCCCAGATGGGGCCGCCGGCATCGGCCAAGGTCCGCTGTGGCCGTCCGCTGGCATCGAGCGCGACGATCTTGTTGCCGCTACCCACCAACAGCCGCCCGGCGGCGTCGGCAGTCACGCCCGAGACTTGCGGTACGGGCCAGGCCGCCAACTCGCGGCCAGTGCGGGCGTCGGCCACGAAAAGCGTGTCCTGTGCCGGCGCGGTCAGGTAGACCTTACCACCGCGCACCGCCACGTCGGTCACGATCCGCCCGCCCGCCAGATAGCGGCCGAACATGCACTGCCGCTGCTCGTCGGTGCCGGGGAAGGGCCGCTTCGCACCGCTCTTGGAGTCCACGCGCCACAGCATGGGCCGGTTCATCTCGCCGCCGTAGTTCGATTGCCCCTGCGATGCGCCCATCGCCGAGGCCGCGGCAATGTAGATCGACTGCCCGTCGCTGGCGACGGCCATCTGCTGGGCCTTCATCCACCAGTCGAGATGCTGCTTCCAGCGGACCGCGCCGTCGCGGCTCATCCGCACCAGGCCGCCCTCGCCTTCCTCGAACGACCAGAGGACGACAATGTCCGCGTCGGGCGCGTCGTCGACCGTGCAGATGTCCATCACGTAGCCCCACACGCCGCCCCAGCTTCCCTTGCCGTCGGCCGTGCGATAAGGCGGATTGCCGCTCTGGCCGATGCTGGTCACGTAGCGCAGCGCGAGCTTGGGCGCCAGCATGGCGTGGTAGCGGTAGCGGCCCGGTGCAACCCACTGGCCGTAAAGATCGCGGCCATCCCAGGTGATCGGCCGGTCCGCGGGCTGGGCGCAGGCCACCTGCCGCACCGTCACGTCGTTTGCGTCATAAACGTTGAGGCTCAAGCGGCCGGACTGCGGCGGGCTGAACGGAATCTGCGTCGCCACGACCGGCGACTCCTCGCCGCGCGGCAAGCGCACGATGTCCGGACGCCAGAGCGTAGTGGTAGCCGCCAGCACGCGGCCGTTGCCGTTGTCGGCCACGTAGACCGCGTCGATATCCGCAGCAATCGCGGAGGGGTGATCCAAGTGGTCCAAGCCGGCGCCCGGCTCGCCCCACACGCCCAGCCGTGCCTGTCGCCGGCCCGTCTCGGCGTCCAGCTTGTCGACCACGCAGGCGGCCGTGTCGCAGACGTAGACCGCCTCGACCGTGGCCGCCAGGCGGCGGATGGCCCGATAGGGCACGGCGCTCGCCCAAACCTGACCGCTACCATCCGGACCGAGCCGGACAACCTTGGTGGCCGTGGCCGCATAGACCGCGTTGGGCGCTACGGCCAGCCCGACCACGCCCGGCATGCCCGTGCGCCAAGCGGAGAGGCGGACGTCTTTCCCTACCAGCGGCCGCCGCCAGATCGTGCCCGACTGCGGGTCGGCCAGCAGCAGATCGTTGCCCTGCAAGGCGGCCTGGCCGATCGAGCGGACCTCGGGCAGGGCCTCGTCGAGTTGTCGCGAGGACGGGCCTTCCAACCGCAGGCCCACGCCCTTGGAATTACGATAGACGACGATCATGCCGTCGGGCGCGGGCACGCAGGCCTCGGCATGAACGCTGTGCAGAGGAGGGCCGACACGGAGCATCTGGCCGATGGGTTGGTCCTTGGGCAGTTCGATGCCGTGCTGCACGTCCTCGTTGCCCGAGGCGGTGTAGGCCAAGCCGCGGAGCGAGGCGCGGTCGGCTGTGATGTCTTCCAAGTAGACGCCGCCGATGCGACGCGTGTAGACGAAATTCGTGCCGTTCCAGGCGGCTTCCACTGCCCCGCCGCGCCCGGCCAGGAAGTATCGCTCGCCGGACTGGGCTATCTGCCCCGCCATGCGGATCTCCGGGGCCTCCGACCCGCACTCGCCGGGCACAGCCACCTGATCGCTCACATCCATGCGCCGCAACCCGCCTTCGTAGCCGAAGTGGTAGCGGAAGCCGCCCAGCAGTTGCCCTTGGATCGCGTCGCGCAGGCGGCGGCCATCGATCGTAAACCGCCCATTCCAGTCCACGCCGCCGGAATGCTCGATACTGATCGCGCCGTCGGTATCGACCTGGATCAAATGCCGCCAGGGCGGCTGCGACCCCTTGGGCTGGTCCACTTCGAATAGCCGCATGGCGCGTCCACCGTCCGCCTCAAGGGCCAGCACCGAGTAGCGCAGGGCCGAGGGCTGCGATTGGCCTACGATTACACGGCCCTGGGCATCCAGCGTGTTGGACAGCGCCCAATGACCGGGGCCTGCCGCGATGCGCGTCGCCTTGAGTCGCGCCGGGTCGGCAGCCGATGCGTCGATGCGAAACAGCGCACTTTGCGCCCCGTTGGCCGCCAGGGCCACGCCGAAGACCGACTGGCCGGCCCTGACCAGCAGCGACCGCGGCACGTAGCCGGGCAGATCGTCCAGCGGCAGCACGGCCAGGCAGTGGCCGTCCTGATCGCAGACTACGATGCCTTGGGCCGCCCCGCTCAGGAACAGCCGTCCCCGGCCGTCCAGGGCGATGCCCTTATAGAAGGCATAGGGCAGCGGGCGATCGCTCGTGCCCGACGTATTGCCCAGCACGCCGACCACGCGCAGCGGCTTCTCGGCCGCCGCAAGCGGGACCGCCGCCATCAGGCAAGTCAGCAAAATCAATAGTTGCCGGCAGAGGCCGGTTTGGGAAAGAACCTTTTCGGCAGAATTGTAAAAGAATCTCACGAGCATAGCGGCAGCGGCCAAGAGAAGCGAAGGGAGAAGACGGCGGACGCGGGAGACTCGCCACCTTCGGGGGTCGTTTGTCGGCGTTTGTCAGGCGGTTTGTCAGGAATTCGGTTCTCCTGCTGTCTCCGGAAGCGACCACCTCTAGCGGAGTAGATGGCACCTCAAGGGTCGCGAAAGCCCGTTAGGAAGGGCGTTTGTGGCTCCTCCTGTCTCCTGGCGTCTTCTGCGGGAGAATAGGGGCGAGGTGAAGCTACCAACAAACTTCCAGCTCATTGGCGATCTCTCGAACGCCCGCCACGCGGCGGATCGCCTCTTGGGCCATTTGTTTTTGAAAGAATGTCCCCACCGTGCCACGCAGGGTCACGCGGCCTTCGCTCGTCTCAAAACGAAGCGTCTTGGGGGCAATATAAGGACTTTGTTCTATCGCGCAATGCACGCGATCTTCGAGGGGGCTGATGTCGACCATTGAAGAAATGGGGTGGAACTGGGGGTGTTCACCGGGGCGGCTGCCTCAGAGAAACTGCGTCTAAGGTGTCGGTACAAGAAAAGATCGGTTAGGAATGGCCGCGCGCATTATGTCTTGACACTGAGAAAGATAAAATAACTGCGAAAACTAGGGGAGTTATACTAGGTGTCCCGAATTTTCCGTCGAGACACAGGGCTAGATTACTTGCAGTCCACCGATTGCAAGCTACGTTTTCGTGTACCTTGCTGATCGACCGCGAGAATCGAAAGCCTCCGTCCATGCGCGCCGAATACATCAATCCGTTCATCGCCTCCGTCAAGAACGCATTCCAGACCATGTTATCGATCGAGGCCCAGCGCGGCGCCCCGTACCTGCGCACCGCGGCGGGATCGGATTTCTGCGTGAGCGGGGTCATCGGGCTGTCGGGCGACGCGGTAGGGACCGTCGTGCTCAACATGCCGAAGGAAGTCGCCCTGGGCGTAGCCTCGGTCTTGCTCATGGACCAGTTCACCGAACTCACCGCCGACGTGGTGGACGCCGTGGGCGAACTGACCAACGTGATCGCCGGGGCGGCCAAGTCGAAACTGGAAGAGTTTCACCTGGGGGTAAGCCTGCCGAATGTCGTTACCGGCAATGCCCACATGATCCACTTCCCCAAGGACGTGACGCCCATCTGTGTGCCCTTCACGACCATCTGGGGCTCGCTGGTTCTTGAAGTCGGCCTGACACCCGTACGGCAAGCAGTGACCGCGTAGTGTAGTGTCGCACGCAGATTGGCATTTATGCGCCGCGCTGGAGTTCCGCCTTTAGGCGGCATTTCCCGGCTAAAGGCGGAACTCCAACAGGTACGGCAAGCGGTGACCGCCTAGGCTTCGCGCTACGCTACTCGATGACTTTCAAGAATCGCCCATACGCGTCGTCCCAGGCGGCGATGTTCCGCGGTTCATACTGTTCCACGTCGAAACTCGAGCGGACGACCTCGCGGGCCTCGGCAATGGAGCTAACCGCGCCGTCGGCCACGGCCTGCATCATGATGTTGCCGATGGCGGTGGCCTCGACAGGACCGGCTACGACACGGCGGCCGGAAGCGTTGGCAGCCGCCTGGCAGAGCAAACGGTTCTGCGTGCCGCCGCCCACTATGTGGATCGTCTCGATCCGCCCGCCCGCCAGCTCTTCGCACATTCCCAGCACATGACGGAACTTCATGGCGATACTGTCCAGCGCACACCGCAACACGGCCCCTTCGTCTTGCGGAACCGCCTGTCCGCTCTTGGCGCAGAATTCGCCGATGGCCCGCGGCATGTTCTCGGGCGAGAGAAAATCGACCGCGTCCGGGTTGATGAAGGAAACCAGCGGCTGGGCGGCGGCCGCCAGCCGATTGAGGTCCTCCCAGGTCCAGGCTCGCGATCCTTGGCTCCAGACCCGGCGGCATTCCTGCACGAGCCACAGGCCGGTGATGTTCTTCAACAAGCGGATCGTATTGCCCACGCCGCCTTCGTTGGTGAAATTGCGTTGCAGAACCAGGTCGTTGATCACTGGGACTGGCGATTCGATGCCCATCAAGGCCCAGGTGCCCAGGCTGATGTAGCACCAGTCGGGCCGCTTGCCGGGCTGGCTGTCGGCAGGGACCGCCATCACGGCACTGGCGGTGTCGTGCGTGCCTGGCAATACCACTTGAGCCCGCAAACCGGTTTCTGCCGCCAAGCCGCCGCGCAGCGGTCCGATCTTCGTGCCCGGCTGCACAATCTGGCCGAGCATCCGCGTTGGCAGCCCGAACTTCTCCAGCAATTCCGTGGCCCAACCGCATTTCGTGGGATTATAGAACTGCGAGGTGCTGGCCTCGGTCATCTCGTTGCACTTCACGCCGGTCAGCAGCCAATTCATGAGGTCGGGCACCAGCAACATCGTTTCGGCAACGTCCAGTAGCGCTGAGTTGCCGAGTTTCATCGCCAGAAGCTGGTAGAGCGTGTTGAACTGCATGAACTGCAAGCCGGTGTGGCGGAAGATCTCCTCGCGGGGCACGATCGAAAAGGCCCGTTCGAGGATGCCGTTGGTGCGGCTGTCGCGATAGTGGTACGGATTGCCCAACAACTCGTCGTTGCGCCCCAACAGGGCAAAATCGACACCCCAGGTATCCACGCCCACGCTTATGATGGTTTCGCCGCCGTCAGCCGCCGCCGCGGCCGCCAGACCTTGTCGCACGCGGCTCCACAATCCCGGCAGATCCCAGTATAGCCGCCCGTCCATTTCGACCGGGCCGTTTTCAAAGCGGTACACTTCCTCCAACCGCAATCTGCGGCCGTCAAAGCGACCGATTAAATGGCGCCCGCTCGACGCCCCCATATCGACTGCCAAGTACGCCTTTTCCGCCATCTGTCGAGCCTTTCAAAATTGGAGAACCAAGACGCCTCCTATCGTCTCGCCCTGCGCGGCACTCGTCAAGACCCCCCATGAAAGATAGGCTCGATCGTTAGTTTGCCAACTGTCAGGCATCACCACACCCCACTTCTGGTCGAGTGTGGTTCTAAGGGGCGATGTTGGCGGATCGCTATTATTGACATGCGCAGCAAGTTCCTTTATGCTGCTCGCGGCTGCGACCGACACTAATCCGAAGCGCCAGCGAGGGTGTTAATTCGTTCCCTCGCCGGCGCTTCGGGTTAGTATGAATTGTGCCAAACTGAACTGTTCGCAGTTTAGCCCCATGAATTTGCGGAAACTCCCGCCAACCTTGATTACCTTGAAGTATGGTTTCTCTGTGGGGACGCTTGCCTTCCGGTCAGTGCGCTGACGTTGTCCGGAGCGACTCCCACTTCGTTGACAATATGTCGTAAGTCGTTTAGACTTAGTAGGTTGTCGATTTTGTCATAGGCGGTCGTTTGCAATCTGAGGTTCAATTTGTCGCAAAAGGTGTGGGGCGGTGTATTTGACGTGGCGACCGATTGTCGTGTCGAGCAGTTCACTGAAAGCGTGAGCTTCGATCGTCGTTTGTTTGTGCAAGACATCGAAGGTTCCATCGCCCACGCGCGGATGTTGGCCAAAGTTAGCCTGCTCACATCCGAGGAATGCCAGCTTATCGAGCAAACCTTAGGCGACATACGCCGGGAAATTGAGCAGGAGAGCTTCCCGTTCTCTGCGGAACTGGAAGACATCCACATGCATATCGAAAAAGCCCTTGTCGATCGCATCGGCGATGTTGGGCGAAAGCTGCACACGGCCCGGAGCCGCAACGATCAGGTATCGACCGATCTTCGGCTCTGGGTCCGCGCGGCGATTGACAAAATTGATCGGCGGTTGTTCGACGTGCAAAGGGCGTTGGTTGGCCGTTGCGATGCCGACGCCGATGTGATACTGCCCGGCTATACCCATATGCGGCGTGCCCAGCCCGTTCTCGCCCCCCATTACTGGCTTGCCTATTGCGAAAAATTCCGCCGCGATCGCCAGCGGCTTGCCGACTGCCGCCACCGCACGAATTGTCTGACGCTCGGCGCGGCGGCCTTGGCGGGCACGAGCCTGCCGATCGATCGCGACGACGTGGCCCGCCAGCTTGGTTTCGAGGAGGTTGCGGCGAACAGCCTCGACGCATCGAGCGACCGCGACTTCGTACTGGAATTTGCCTTTTGCCTGGCGTTGATTGCCGAGCACCTCAGCACCTGGGCAGAAGAGTGGATCCTTTGGTCGACCGTGGAATTCAACTTTCTCAAGTTGCCGCAGGCATTCTGTACAGGCTCGTCGATCATGCCGCAGAAGATCAATCCCGACGTGCTGGAGTTGATTCGCGGCAAGACGGCCCGCGTGGTGGGCAGCTTGCAGACGCTCTTGGTGCTGGTCAAGGGGCTGCCGCTGGCCTACAACCGCGATCTGCAAGAGGACAAGCCGCCGTTGTTCGACGCTTTCGACACGGTCGCCGCATCGCTGGAGTTGGCCGCGCCGTTGATGGCAGGGGCGGAACTCAATCGCCCGGCCATCGCCCAGCGGTTGGACCGCGGGCATCTCGATGCCACAACCTTCATGGAATACCTGATTCGCCGCGGCGTTCCCCAGCGGACTGCGCATGGTTTGGTCGGAGGCCTGGTGCGCAAGGCCCTGGACCGCGATCTGCGGCTGTCCGATCTGCCCCTGGAAGACTTCCGCGAAGCCTTGCCGGAATTGGATGAATCGGTCTACGACGTGTTGGGTGTCGAGCGCGCGGTGGCCGCGATGCAAAGCTTTGGCTCGACGGCCCCGGAACAGGTACGGCAGCAGATCGAAAAGTGGAAGAAGGAAATAATGACTGACAAAAACGCCCCCACCGACCCCGTGTCGGTGGAATGATGACTGACAAGCTATGAACTACATTCGCCCCACATTGCTTTACGTCGCGATGGCATGGATAGCCGGGATGTGTTCTTCCTTGAGCGTGTCGGCGCAAGATGTCGACGACGCGCCAGCCGCGGACAAGAAGCCCAAGGCCGCAGGCAAGGCAACCGTGAGCGATAGGGCCAAAGCCGCAGGCAAGGCGGCCAACCTTGGCCCGCCGGACGATCCGGTCGTTATGGCCTTGCTGGCCTCCAATCCTTCCAGCCCATCGGAGATTTTCCATACGGCCCAGTCGCTGCTTCAGGCCCAGCGGCCGGAGTTGGCCAAGCGATACCTGAAGAAACTCCTGGATGCGAAACTCGACGACGAGCAGTGGGCCGCCCTGGTCAACGAATTTCACACGCCCACCTTCACCGATCTGGCGGGAAGGACGGAATTGCGGCCCGAGAGCGAGGAATTGGTGCGGGCAGCCTTGGGTGCGGTCAACCGCCGCCTGCACGATCCGGCCCGACTGGCCGAAGAGGTCAAGCAATTGCAAGACGCGTCGCCCGAGGTCCGCGCGCGGGCATTCGCGGGCCTGCAAGCCGCGCACGGCGCGGGCGTGAATGCCCTGATTGGCGTGCTGGCCGATCCGCAGCGGGCCGCGGAACACGGCGCCGTCCGTGCAGCCTTGGTGGCCATGCGGAGCGATGCCGTCAGTCCTTTGGCCGACATCATCGAACGCGCGGATGCGGACCTCACGATTGAGGCCATTACCGCCCTGGCCCAGATGCGGGCCACGCAGGCAACCGTCTATCTCTTCGCCCCGGCGTTGTCGGAGGAAAACGACACGCGGGTGCGTGCCGCGGCGCAGAGCGCGATCGTACAATTGATGGGCCATCTACCCACGAAGGCCCAAGCGGCCCAGCAGTTGTATGAACTGGCACGAAGCTACTTTGCCGGCAAAGAGATGATGCGGACCGATATCGACGGCCGCGTGACGCTGTGGACGTGGGACCCGGCAACCAAGCAATGCCGCGCGCGGAATTGTCCGCCGGAGGATGCCGCCCGGGCGGTTGCCGCCCGCTTGGCCCGCGCGGCGAGGTCGCTTGCCCCGGACGACCGCCGCGTGCGGACGTTGGCGCTGGCCGCCGCATTGGACCAGGCCGTATATGATCGAGGGCTCGGCAAGCCGCTGGATTTCAAGGATCCGAAGATGCGACTGATCACCGCCGTGGACTGGCGGATGATCGAGGGCGTCTTGGCCTTGTGCCTGGCGGAGCACCATCCGGCGGCGGCGAAGGGGGCTGCCGAGATTTTAGGCAGAGCGGGAAACCCGCGGGAGTTGTTGCAGGGTGGCAGCGAGGCCTCGCCCCTGGTGCGCGCGGTGCGGAATCCTGATTGGCGCTTGCGCATGGCCGCCGCGGAAGCGGTGGCCGCCTTGAAGCCGCAAACGCCCTTTGCCGGATCGAGTTACGTGCTGGAGTCGCTGGCCTATCTGGCCGCCACGACTGGCGGCCGCAGGGCGCTGGTCGTCACTCCCAGCGCCGACGTCTTGCAAGAGTGGATCGGCGTATTGAAGTTCCGCAACATCGATTCCGATTCGGCGGCCAGCGGTCGTGAGGCGCTGCGATTGGCCTTGCGGTGCCCCGACTATGAACTGGCGGTCATCGACATGGCTACTCAAGGGCCGCCGGCGGAAGAGATCGTGCAGCAGCTTCACCGCGACTATCGCACAGCCAGCCTGCGGGTCGCGTTGGTCGCCCGGGCCGGTTTCCTCAAGCGGGCCGAACGCATCGCCGAGGGAGATCCTTTGACCATCGCCTTCTCGCAGCCCATCGATGCCGAGGCGGCCCGCTGGCAGTTGGGCCAGATCATGGCCTTGGCGCCGCCAGATTTCGTCGGTTTTTCGGAACGGCAGAATCTGGCCGTGCGGGCGTTGGACTGCCTGGCCAAGCTGGCCAGCATGCCCGGCCCGCTGGGCGACGTGCGGCGGGCGGAGGAGGCCGTGCTCTCCGGATTGCTGGTGCCGCGCTTAAGCGGCCATGCCGTCGCCGCGCTGGCGAACATCGGCACGCGGACCACCCAGTCGGCCCTGGTCGATCTGGCCAGCCAGTCTGTCAACCCCCTGGCGATTCGCCAAGCCGCGGGCATTGCCTTTAGTGTCAACGTGCAACGCTTCGGTCTGCTCTTGGACCAAGACGCAGTTCGCCGCCAGTACTTTCGCTACAATGAAAGTGCTTCCCAGGATGCGGCCACGCGAAAAGTGCTGGCATCCGTCCTGCACACGATCGAGTCCAGGGCCACGCCGTCGATGCTGGATGCGGCCAAGAAGGCCGCCGTGGTCAAACCCGCCCAGACCAAGCGGCCGGGCAAGACGCTGGATAAGATTCCGGATTGAGAGAGACAAGATTCCTGCCATGACGCGCATTCCATCATCCGCCGCACACGGCGACCACGGGCCGCCGATCCCGGGCCTGATCGGCTCCGGTCCCGCCATGCAGCATTGCTACCGGCTCGTGCGGCAGGTGGCCCAGTCGAACGCCTCCGTGCTCTTGCTGGGCGAGACGGGCACGGGCAAGGAACTGATCGCCAAGGCCATCCATCGCCTCAGCCCACGGGGCAGCGGGCCTTTCATTCGCGTGAACTGCGGCGCACTGCACGAGAATCTGCTGGAAAGCGAGTTGTTCGGCCACGTCCGCGGCGCCTTTACCGGGGCCGTGGACAATCGCACCGGGCGTTTCGAAGCCGCCCACACCGGTACCGTTTTCCTCGACGAGATCAACTCCACCACCGCCAAGCTGCAGGTCAAGCTGCTCCGCGTGTTGCAGGAGCACGAGTTCGAGCGCGTGGGCGACACGCAGACGATCCGTGTCGACACCCGCGTGATCGCCGCCAGCAATCGCGATCTGCTGGAGGAGGCCGATGCGGGCCGTTTCCGCGAAGACCTCTATTATCGCCTCAACGTGGTGACCATCTATCTGCCTCCCTTGCGCGAGCGCCGCGAGGACATTCCGCAATTGGTCGGCCACTTCCTGCGGATCTACAACGAGCAGAACCTCCGCCACGTGCCGCACGTGCAGCCCAAGGCCATGGAGATGCTCTGCGCCTACGAATGGCCGGGCAATGTCCGCGAATTGCAGAACTACGTCGAGCGGGCCGTGGTGTTGGCGCCCGGCGACGAACTGACGTGCGAACTGCTGCCGGAGGCCGTCATGGGCCAGAAACCACGGCGCATCGGCCGCCCCCGCCCGGCGAATCTCGACGCCCTGGTCGCCGAGCTGGTCGAGCAGGGGATCGCCGCCGCCGGCCCCCAGGCCGACAATCTTTCCGCGTCGATCGTCAATCGCGTCGAGAAGGAGTTGATCCTCCACGTACTGGCCGACTGCGACAACGTGCAGACCAAGGCCGCCGACCGCCTGGGGATCAATCGCAACACGCTGCGGAAGAAGCTGGAGGAGTATGGGCTGGAAAGGCCGTGAGGTTCGACAAGAGATAAGGACCATGCAAAGAAACCTGCGATCGCGTCTGTTGTCCGTGTTGAAACGATCATTGCAGACTTTCCCAAGCACGTTGGTCTCTCTTGGCAAGAGAGACCTACATGAAGTTTGGTAGGCCAAACTTTTCCCCGCAGCCCGTGCGTGCTGAATAGCGGTGGAGCCCATGAGTACATGGCGCCCTCACCGCACTCCAAAGTGCCGCCAATAACGCTACAGTGGCTCCCGCCGCTTCTCCGTATTCAACTCTGGCCCGACCTTCCGCCGCTTGTACGTCACGCTATACTCGACCGTCTGCTTCTTGCCCGGCTTGAGGTCCAGGAAATACTTCACGTGCTGCTGATCGACGCGTTCCACGCGGCCAGCAACCGTGTGCAGATCGACGTAGGCCCCGGCCTCATTGCTGTTCCAGCCCTTGGGCGGTTCACCTTCGCCCCAGAGCACGACGCTGCTGTCGAACTGCCTTTCCACCTCAACCTTGGCCGGCACGGGCTTGCCCGAGACCAGTTCTTCCTCGAAGAACAAGGTCTCGTCGTAATCCACCATGTCGTAGTAGAGGACGAATTTGTCGTCGAGCCGGCGTTTGTTCTGCCGAGCGACGACATTGCCGGTCTTCTGGTCCTTCAGCCGCCGATGAATAGTAATGTCCTTGTCGGCTCCAACATCGACCTCCACGCGGTCGCCGATGGGCACGTACTTCGTCTGCGTGCCGCCGACATAGGCCAAATCCTTGTTTGCGTATTCGGAGAAGAGCCTGACGCCGCCATTGGGCAAGGGCGAGAGGCCCAAGTTCTCCATCGCCGAGAGCTTCTTTTCCTTACCTTTATTTGGGCCCCGCTCGTCCAAGAGCTTGACATTCTTGAAGCGGTAGAACTTGGTGAACGATGCCCTCACCCCCGGCCCCTCTCCCGGAGGTAGAGGGGAACTTTGGCCGCGGTCGGAGAGCTTGTAGACCGATTCCAACGGCGCCTCGGCCACCTTCAAGGCCACCAGCCGCTTGGGTTCCTTGTCCTTGATATCCTCGCGGCCCTCGATGCTGAAGAGGAAGTATTCGGAGAGGCCCTGCTTGATGACTTGCTTGGGCCTTGCGCCGCTTCCGCTGCTGCGTTTGCCTTCGGCATCCTGTAGTGCGTCGTCGAACCTGTCGTACTTCTCCTTGCGACGAGCTGTGAGGTCACCCCAAACGTCGGCATCGGGATAGACGATGGGCGGTTCCCCGGAGTTTTTGCCTGGCGGCGGCCTCCGCGCCAGATCGGCGATATTCTCCACGAGGTTGATGTTGCCGACCACCAGTCGCGTTTGCGCGTTGTCGTACTGTTCGCCGGAGTTGTTCGTCACCCGCACGTAGCCGGTCACGCTGAGCTTGGTTTCGTCCTCGTTGGCGATACCCACGTAATCGGCGGCCCAGGTAATGCCGCTAGTGAAATAGCGGATTTCGACCGGGATCTTGCCAGCCACCTGGCTCTTGATGTTCCATTGCAGGGCGTCGTTGCGGCCGGCGGGAAAGGTGGTGTCCACCAGGTCGACCTTGTCCTGCTGGTCGAGGATGCGGAATTCGATCGAAGTCGGATCGATGAGCGTATTGGCCCAGGAGAATTGGATGCGGTTAACGCCCTCTTTAACGGTCAGCAGGCGGTGTTCGCGGACCATGGTGATGTCTTCGGAGTTGTAGATCGTAAGTTGCGTGCCCTCACGGGTGGGCAGCGTCACCAGGTCCACGGCGGCTGTGGCGGGCGTGGCCAGTAGGAGAAACGACAGAAACGACGAGGATATGCGGCTGAACATGATCGGACCCTTCCAAGGAGTTGCTATCTATCGTAATCTGGCGGGCTGGGGTTTGCCAGTAGCCTGGAGGTTAGACGATTAGGAACTGCGATTTGTCCCGGCCACTTTTCCACGATCGACGAAATCTGTTATAATGAATTGGAAAGGAATTCCATGAACGTCGGAGCGGCCCTTCGTGAACGACCACCCCAATAAGCACATTCGAGAGGCGATCGATTACGCCCTCGAGCACGGCTGGCGGCTGCGGAAGGCAGGGCCGCGTGCGCATATTTAGGGAGTGCTCTTGTGCCCGCACGCAGCCCGGGATGGCTGCCGCCAGCAAGTATTTTCGACGCCGCGGGTGCCAGAGGATCATGCGGCACGCATCCGGCGAGTTGTCGACCAGTGCCGACATTTGCGCGGCGAGAAAGACCAATGAGCCCTACCACTTATCGCTTCACTGTCGTATTGTCCGGCCTACGCGAGATTTCCGACGACTTGGCCGAGGCCCTGTTCAAAGCGGGTTGCGATGACGGTTCCCCCTGGTCGAGCCAAGGGGTGGCCGCCATCGGTTTTGACCGCGTGGCCGAATCGTTTGAACAGGCGGTGCGCTCGGCCATCGCCGACGTGCAGAAAACTGGGTGTCACGTCGCGTGGGTCAAGATCGAGCCAGAAGATCTTGCCTTCGCCGCTTCGGCAAGCGAAACTACGACTGCAGGGTAGTGACCTTTATTACGCCGGCATGAAAGATCCTCGGTTGCCGTCCATGCGTTCTTAGCTTTCCCCGCCCCGCAGCCACCAGCCCGCCCCGACCAGCAAGAGCAAAACGGCCAGGACCGAAAACAGCGTCAGCGCGGGCCAGTTCCGCTGCGGCAGCGCAATCTCAGTACGCACAGGCAATTGCTCGGGCGGCTTGAGCTTTTCGGCGTTGAGCGTCTCCAAGAGCGCGGCCCGCTGCACGGAACCCTCGGCCTGGCGGGCAATCGCGCCCAACGTCGTGTCTTCGTCCGCCTGGTAGGTTTTCCCGCCGGGCAACGCCAGTTGCGTGCCGCGGGCGACACGAACGTACTGTGGCAACCGCCCCTCGTTGATCTCGCGGATCTCGTCCGCCATGTCCGCAATCTGCTGTTGGTACTCCTCCCGCGCGGCGGGCGTCGCTAGACCCAAGTCGGCGGCGGCCGCGTCTTCGTATTGCTGTTGCAGCGGCTGGGCCTCGGCGATGGCCGTGTGGCGATACTGCCAGACGCTCAACTGCCTGGGGATTTCGTCGCTGAACGACAAGAACGTGACGAGCACGGCGCCGATGGCCCCGCCCGCCACATAACCGGTGGACAACAGCACGCCGGGCCCCATCTCGCTTTCTGCCTCGGTCGGTCGGCGGCCGTCGGCGGTCCGCGCGGCACGGTCGGCAAGGTAACGCATCAGCCCACCCACGAAGATCGGCGCCGAGGAAGAAAGCGGCAAGTACACACCCACCGCGAAGGGCAGCGAGGGCACGCCGCTAAGCTCCATGACCAGCGCAATGCCCACCCCCAGAAGCACGAGCGTCCAGGGAAGCTTCTGCGTGAGGATGCCCTTGGTGATGAAGGCAAACAGCACGGTCTGCGGCGCGCAGAGCTTCCGCACGGGCGTGCCGTCGTCGCGATGATTGAGCGTGCCGGTGATCCCCGGATCGACGCGGTATTTGACCTGGCCCCGGTCATCCACCAGGTACTTGCCCGGCGGCACACCTTCCTCGTTGTCGTCGAGCGCCTGCCAGACGTGGTAGAGCGCGGGGTTGTCGGGCGCGGATTCCATAACCGGAAGCTTGTTGACGTCTAGTGCATGGGCAAGCTTCGGCAGGTTCTTGGCCGTGTAGACCGTGTTGGCGCGATTCAGCGCGATCAGGATCACGCCGATCACCAGGGCCGAGGAAATCGAGCCTACGAGGATGGCGTATTGCTGAAACTTGGGCGTGGCGCCGACTAGGTATCCGGTCTTCAGGTCCTGCGAGGTCGTGCCGCCGTTGGACGACGCGATGCAGACGATGGCCGCGATCGAAAGCGCGATCAACTGGTGCGCCGGACTGACCCAATGCAGCAAGAGGAAGATCAAGCAAGTCAACAGCAGCGTGGCCACCGTCATCCCCGAGATGGGGTTGGACGAGGAGCCGATCTCGCCCGTCAACCGCGAGGAGACCGTCACGAAGAGGAAGCCGAAGAGCACGATCAGCACGGCAGCGATCAGGTTGGTGACGAGCGTCGCCCCCATGCTCAATTGGCCGAAGGCGCCGAAGCTGAGCGTGGCCCAGATCAGGAGCACTAACAGCAACGATCCCACGCCGACCACGCGGAGCGAGAGGTCGCGGTCAGTGCGTTTGCCGGCCGTACCCGAGCGGTCGGTCTGGCGGAGGTCGCGGAGTGCCGAAGCGAACGAGCTGACGATCAGCGGCAGGGCGCGAAAGAGGCTGATGATGCCGCCCGTGGCCACCGCCCCCGCACCGATGTACAAGACGTATTTCTTGTGGAGCTCGCTTTCGCTCATCTTGCTGATGAGTTCCGTGGCGGGGAACAACGGCGCGGCCAGCCCGCTGCCGAAGAAGCGGATCGCGGGAACGAGCAGGAAGGAGGCCAGTACGCCACCGGCCACCATGATGCAGGAGATGCGCGTACCGATGATGTAGCCCACGCCCAGCAAGACCGGGTTGACCTCGACGGAGGGAGTGGCCTTCTGGAACCAGGTCAAGGGGTATTCCACAGTCTCTTTCCAGAGCTTGGTCCCCATTCTCAGCAGTTCATAGACGAAGGCGATGCCGAAGCCCGTGAACACAGTCTTGGCGCTGGCGCCGCCCTGCTCACCGACGATCAGCACGTCGGCGCAGGCGGTGCCCTCCGGGTAGCGGAGCGTGCCGTGCTGCTTGACGATGAAGGCCCGGCGAAGCGGGATCATCATGAGGATGCCCAGGGCGCCGCCCAACACCGCGACGGTCATCACGGTCCAGGGATTCATGTCGAAGCCCACGTACATCACCGCCGGCATGGCGATGCCCACGCCGAAGGCGATCGATTCACCCGCCGAGCCGGTCGTCTGCACGATGTTGTTCTCCAGGATCGTGGCCCGGCGAACGCCGAAGACTCGCGAGAAGAGGCGGAAGAGGGTGATGGAGAGCACGGCCACCGGGATCGAGGCCGAGACGGTCATCCCCACCTTGAGTACCAAGTACAGCGACGAGGCCCCAAAGACGATCCCCAGCACGGCCCCCACGAGCACGGCCGGCAGCGTGAATTCCGGCTGCACGACCTCGTCCGGCACGTACGGTTTATGACCGGCAAGGGCAGACTCTTCCGGCAGGGTAGACGGTTCTTCCATCATCGCGATTTCTCCACACTTCGACTACGGTATGCGCAAAAGGGAAATCATAGCAGAAAAGGGACCCTAGCAACAATACTGGGGCTTCTCGCGATCAAGCAAGGAAGAGATCACGAAATCTCGAAGGGACGAAAATACGAAAGGAAGGCGATCGGCCAAGGTGAAAATCTCTCTAAATTCCGGCTTGTTTCGTGCTTTCGTACTTTCGGGATTTCGTGATTACCTAAATGTTCTTTCTCCCATTTTCCTTTCTCCTTCTTCGCTTTGCGCCTTTTGCGCGGCCATACCACGGAACCGGACCTCGAAACCTGGACGCGGATGCCGTACAATAGGGAATGGTTTCCGGCCCCTCTTCGCGTCTTCCGCAGTATGCGGGAATACGAACATGCGCACACGGATCGTCGTACTCATCGCCGTCACGGCCCTGGTTCTCGCCGCGAGTTTGACGGCCTGGTGGGTTTCAAGGGGCGAAGCGGTTCTCCGTGTGGCGGCGATCCTCGCCCGCTACGACGCGGGTCAGCCATGTGCTGCGGCGACGATCCGTTACCCGTTTCCAGACGCCGTCTTTCCGCCGGATATCGCCGCCCCCACGTTTCGCTGGGAAGACGCCCAGACCAAGGCTGACGCCTGGGTGCTCCGGATCGAGTTCCCCGACGGCGGCCCGCCCCTGACTTTCCAAAGCCGGTCTGTCGAGTGGACGCCCGCGGAAGAAGACTGGAGCGCGATCAAGCAGCGGTCTATCGGCGCCGCGGCCAACGTAACGATCGTCGGGGTCCGCAGGGCACGCCAGGACGTCGTCCTCTCTGCCGCCCGCACCGTCTTTCACACGTCGCCGGATGAGGTCGGCGCGCCGATCTTCTATCGGGAAGTGAATCTGCCGTTCATCGAGGCGGTCAAGGACCCCTCGCACATTCGCTGGCGCTTCGGCTCCGTCGCCGCTACGGACGCGCCGCCCATCGTGCTGGAGAACCTGCCCGTCTGCGGCAATTGCCACTCCTTCTCCAAGGATGGTTCGACGCTCGGCCTGGACGTGGACTACGCCAATGACAAGGGTTCCTATGCTATCCTGCCCGTGGGACCGGAAATGGTCCTCGACCGCACGAAGATCATGACCTGGAGCGACTACCGCCGCGAGGACCGCCAGCCGACGTTCGGGCTGCTGTCGGCGATCTCGCCCGACGGCAAGCACGCGGTCAGCACCGTCAAGGACCGTTCGGTCTTCGTGCCCACCGACGACCTGGCCTACTCGCAGCTCTTCTTCCCCATCCGCGGGATTTTGGCTACGCACGACCGGCAGACGGGCGAAATCCGCGCGCTGCCCGGGGCCGACAATCCGAAATTCGTGCAAAGCAACGCTACTTGGAGCCCGGACGGGAAGTACATTGTCTTCGCCCGGAGCGAGGCCTACAAGTTGCGGCAGGAGCGAGCGGAGGCCAGCGTGTTGCTCAGCCAGGCCGACTGCAAGGAGTTCCTTACGAAGCAGAAGGCGTTCCTCTTCGACCTGTACCGCATTCCCTTCAACGAGGGCAAAGGGGGCAAGGCGGAGCCGCTGGCAGGCGCGTCGGCGAACGGCATGAGCAACTACTTTGCCAAGTATTCACCCGACGGCAAGTGGATCATCTTCTGCCGGGCCAAGAGTTTCATGCTCTTGCAGCCCGACAGCGAACTATGGATCATTCCCGCCGCGGGCGGTGCGGCACGGCGACTGGCCTGCAATCTGCCGGGCATGAATTCCTGGCACAGTTGGTCGCCCAACGGCCGCTGGCTGGTCTTTTCCTCGAAGACGTTTACGCCCTACACGCAGCTCTTTCTGACGCACATCGACGAGCGCGGCGAGAGCTCGCCCGCGGTGCTCCTCTCACGTTTCACGGCGCCCGACCGGGCTGCGAACATCCCGGAATTCGTGAACCTCAAGCCCGATGCCATCCGGCACATCGCCGTCAATTTCCTTAACGATTACAACTACGCGCGGCTGGCCCGCGACCAGATCCTGGCGGGCGACATCGATCTGGCGGAGAAAGCCTGCCGCAACGCGCTGGAATTGAACTCCGACAGTGCCGATGCCCTCTGCAATATGGGTGTGGTGCTATCGCGGCGGGGGCGATTGGACGAAGCGATCGAGTTCTGGACGCGGGCGGTCGCACGCGATCCTAACAACATCGACGCGCAGATCAACCTGGCCGACGGCTTGACGGAACAGGACCGCCTGGCGGAATCGCTGGATCACTATCGGGCGGCCGTACGGCTCGACCCCCAGCGGTTCAACGTGCGGCTGACCCTCGGCCAGAACCTGCACCACTTGGGCCAATACGACGAGGCGATCGAGCAGCTTTCGGCGGCTGCGCGGCTGCACCCTTTGGATGCCATGGCCGAGTCGCACATGGCGGCCGCCTGCCAACAGCGGGAACGCTTCGCCGAGGCGGCCGAGCATTACCGCGGCATCTTGAAGCGGCAGCCCGATTTCGTGCCGGCCTTGATGGGGCTGGCCGTCGTTTGCGCCGTGGCCCCGCAGCCCGAGGTGCGCGACGAGCGCGAGGCGCTGCGATTGGCCCTGCGGGCCTGCGAGTTGACGGACCGCGCCGACCCCGAGTCGCTGGCCGTGCTGGCTATGGTACATGCCAAGGCCGGCCGCTATGCAGAGGCCGCGCATGCCGGGCGGCAGGGCCTGAAAGCGGCGAACCGCGCCCGCAATTCGCGCTTCATTGAGACCATGACACCGTTGATCGAGTCCTACGAGGAGAAGACGCAAGGGGGGAAATAGCCGTAAACGCCCCCGCCGCCCCTGCGAGATCGCTGAAAAAGTGTTATGGCAATACAACGCGTAGTACTCTGTGCTCTGTGCTCAGTACTCAGTACTCAGTACTCCCGTCGCAGTGGCCAAACATCGCTCCACGGGGACAGGTCATCTGGTGGCGTCGTATTCTTGGACAACTCCGCTTAGGCCGTAGTCTATTTTATCGGTAGCGCGAACAACGTCACGCTGCACGGCGCGACGGCCAACTTCCCGGCGACCTCTTTGATCACCGTGGTCTCGATACCCACCGCCGCCGGCTTGCCCGGGTCGTTGAACGCCATGGGATTGCCGCCGGCGATCTGCCAACGGGTTGCTGATCCCGCCAGGGTCGTTCCCTTGACGGCCAGTTCTATACTGAGCGGTTTCAGGCTGGGGTTGACCACGGCCACGGTCAGCGTCTTGCGGTCCTGGCTCAAGGCGGCCACGGCGTCCAGCGACCCCGACTGCGTGGCCACGGGCAGCACGCCGAAATGCCGGCGATAGAGCTTCAGCGCCAGCCCCGTCGTCTCAAAGGCGGCGGCCGTCTTGCTGGTCTTGATACAGCCAATGACGTTGACCGTCTGGGCATAGTTGGCCATGAAGAATATGTCGCTGTTGCGGGCCATTTCATTCAGTCCGGCAGCGATGCCCAGCGCGTCCTTGAGGAAGTAGCGGGTGCCGATCTCGCCGAAGACGTCCGGCCCGTACCAGTAATTCCATTCATCCAAGGCAATGCGGATGTCCTTGCCTTTTAGCACGTCGAACCGCTTGCGATACTCGCGGTGTGCGTCGGCCTTGCGGCGGACCTGCTCGGGAATCTGCCGCACGTGGTCCGCCAGATCGGGTTTCGACGAGCAATAGAAATGCTCGCTGATGAGGTCCATGTGCGCGGCGCAGTTCTTGAGCATGCCTTCGCTCCACGGCCCCACGTCGCCCACAGCGACCAGCGTGACCGAGGGATCGGCAGCCCGCATGCCTGTAGCGAAGGCATTGTGTTTCTGGACGTATTTCTCCAGCGGCATGTGGCCGAGCTGCCAGTTGCCGTACATCTCGTTGCCGATGGACCAGAAGCGGACACGGTACGGCTCGGCGTGGCCATTAGCGGCGCGGAGCTTACCCATCGGCGTGGCCGCCGCCGCATTGGCATATTGGAGTTCGTCGACAGCCGTTTGCAGATTGCCCAGGCCGCTGTTGACCGTGATGTAAGCATCGGTGTGCAGCATGCGGCAAAAGGTCATGTATTCGTCGATGCCGAAATCATTGGGTTCGATGCCCTTCCAGGCGGGGTTCTTCCGCGGCGCGCGGTGATCGGGGTCGCCCAGTCCGTCGCGCCAGTTGTATCCGCTCACGAAATTGCCGCCGGGCCAGCGATAGACCGGGGCATCGAGCTCTTTGAGCAGCGCTAGCGTGTCGGCCCGCATGCCGCTGACATTATCGGCCGGCATCAGGCTCACCGTGCCGACGCTGAGCGTGCCCTCGCCCATGGCGGAGATTTCCAGCCGGCCGTTAGCCGAAGTCTTGGCGGCGGTGAATTCCAGCGGCGTCTTGGCAAACTTGTCGCCGGCATCTTTAATCACCACCGTCTGCCCGTCATTTGCCCCGTCGCCCCAGACGAGGCTCACGTGGACCGCGCCGGCCGTGCTGCGGGCCAGCCAGATGCGGCCCGCGTAGGTCTTACCCGCCACCAGGCCCAGGCCCGCATGCACGATGCCGCGGGGCTGGTCGCCGGCCAAGGCGATGCGCGGGCTATGCTCGCCCACAAAGGCCCCGTCGCGGACCATGCTCACGGCATCCGCGGGGCCGACGGCCTTCCAGGGCGACTCGCCCTTGCCCACGGGATAGAAGAACTTGCGGTCTTCCAGCATTTCAGCCCAAATGCCGCCGTAGATGCAGCGGCCCAAGTGTTCGATGAACTGGCCGTAAACGTATTTGGAGATCGGCTCGCCGACCTGGGTGGCATCGATGCTGACAGTGGCCTTCACCGCGGCGTCATCGGCCAGGCAGTGGGAAGATGGCATCATTACCGTACAGAGCAAAGCGGCAGTAAACAACAAGGAAAGACGTGTCATGGGATACGGTCCTCAGGGTCCGGGGTGAAAGGGCCAGGCGGCGGGAACACAATTGTCTCACGCTCGTGAAAAACCATTATAATAGAACCGTGGCGGTAGTGCACGGTGGTCAAGGCGCGTGGTTGGTGCTATAGTTTGCGCGGCTAGATATGGCACGTTGGAGTCCCGGCTTTAGCCGGAATATATGCCGGATTGCCGGCTAAAGCCGGGACTCCAGCAGTCTGATTGTTTGAAACAGGCCAACCGGCCTAGGAGGTCCTCATGAAGTTGACGCGCGTTTCCGTAATCGGTTTGGCGGCAGTCTTGGCATGGGTGAATCTGGCGGTCTGCCAGTTTGCACGGTTCGAAGGCATCGTAAGTCTCGTGCTCCAGAGAGATTTTCCATGAATAACACTGCGGAACAAAATCCGGAAGGAATGGCCGGCCGGGAGCGCGTTCTTCAGGCCATCGAGATGCGCTGTCCCGATCGCATTCCGATCGTGTTCTGGAACCGCGATCAGGCGCGGGGCGACGTGATGCTCTATCACCTGTCGCTGGGAATGCCGGGCGACGGCACGGTCAACGCCTGGGACTGGTCGGTCAACGAGTGGGGCTACGTGCTGGAGAAGCTCGGCGACGGCACGATGGGCCATCCGGTAGCGCCGGTCTACAGCGACCTGCCCTGTGCCGCGGAGATCCGCGTGCCGGCGGCGCGGGAAGAAGAGCGGATGGCGGCCGTGCCCGCCTTCGCTCGGGCCTGCGGCCACCGTTACCGCCTGGCCAGCCTCGACCTCAGCGGCTTCACGGTCTACACGCTGGTGCGGGGTTTTGCCGAATCGATGCAGGATTTTCTGCTCGACCCGGCCGGATTCGCGGTCCTCATGGATGGGATCATGGACTTCGAGTGCGAGATGATCGGGATGGCGGCCCGGCACGGGTTCCACGGCATCCATTTTGCCGACGACTGGGGCACGCAATCGGGGCTGATGATCTCGCCCGCGCTGTGGCGGCAGTTGTTCAAGCCCCGCTACGCCCGCCAGTTCGCCCTGGCCCATGAACTGGGGCTGCACGTCTGGTACCACTGCTGCGGCGAGTTCTTGCCGATCATGGAGGATTTCCACGAGATCGGCGTGGACGTATTGAATATCGCCCAGCCCAATGTGAACGACATCGCGGAGGTGGGACGTCGCCTGCGGGGCCGACAGTGTTTCATGGTGCCGATCAGCTACCAGACGGTGTCGATCCAAGGCACGCCCGAGGAAATCTATGCCGAAGCCCGACGGCTCTACGATTGCCTGGCCGGTCCCCAAGGCGGTTTCGTAGGCTATGTTGAGGAATACGGCGTGATGGGCATGTCGGAAGAGAATTTCCGCGCCTGCGGCGATGCGTTTTCCAGCCTGGGGTGCCGGACGCGGGGATGAGTCAGCCGCAGGACGGGCTTCGGCCCGTTTAACCCTGGAGCAAGAGAACCCCGATTTGTTCCTGACTCGGTCTTTCGATCACCAGAGAAAAGGGAACTGGGATACATTACGTTCTTATCGAAGAAGTTACCCCGACGAATGGGCATTATATACTGTTCCCGATCAGGATTGTCCGATCCGCTAGTAACCCGAAGCGTAAGCGAGGCAATGAATTGTGGTCCTCGCTTACGCTTCGGGTTACGATCAGTCTCGTCCGCGCGCATTAAACTTGCGGCGACTGACAAGGGCAATACGGAGGGAAATCGCTTGACATCTCGCGCGGCCGGGGGCAGAATGACGGCGTGTTGTTCCGTTCCCGAAACCCACGTAGTCTGGATTGGAGTTCTCATGCGACATACAATGCGATCGATCGGTGTGCTGGCGAGTTGTGCGGTTCTGATCAGTGCGGCGGCCGCGTTTGCCCAGGATTGGCCCCAGTGGCGCGGGCCCCATCGCGACGGCAAGGCAGCCTTCACGGCCCCGGCAACTTGGCCCAAGACCTTGACGAAGAAATGGACGACTGAAGTCGGCCTGGGCGACGCTACGCCCGCACTGGTCGGCGATAAACTGTATGTTTTCGCGCGGCAGGGCGACGATGAGGTGTTACTGTGCCTGAGTGCTGCCGACGGCAAAGAGCTCTGGCGGAACAAGTACGCGGCCGAGGCCATCGGCGGCCCCGCCAGCCGGCAGCATGCGGGCCCGCGGAGCTCGCCCGCCGTGGCCGACGGGAAGGTCGTCACGTTGGGAGTGGAAGGCATGGTGTCGTGCGTGGATGCCGCCGACGGCAAGCTCGTCTGGCGCAAGAACGACTTTCCCGGCAAGTGGCCGCGGTTCTACACGGCCATGTCGCCCCTGGTGGTCGATGGCATGGCGATTCTGCAACTCGGCGGCGGCGCCGGGGCGTTTGTCGCCTATGACCTGGCCGACGGCACGCAGAAGTGGAAGTGGGCTGGCGACGGCGCGACCTACGCCTCGCCCGTGTTGATGACCGTCGACGGCATAAAGCTGATCGTCGCCCAGACCGACAAGCGGATGATTGCCCTAGGCGCGGCCGATGGGAAACTCCTGTGGGAAGTCCCCTTTGCGCCCACGGGCATGGCCTATAACGCCATCACGCCGATCGCCGACGGGCAAACGCTGATCTACTCCGGGCAGAAGCGGGGCATCAAGGCCGTGAAGTTCGCGAAGAAAGGCGACGGCGTCGCGGCGACCGAGCTTTGGAGCAATCCGCAGCTCGGCTCGCAGTTCAGCACGCCCGTGCTGGAAAATGGACTGATTTTCGGCCTTTCCGACGGCGGCAACTTCTTCTGCATCGATGCCAAGACCGGCAAGACGGCCTGGACCGATGCGGTCAAGCGCGGCGGCTACGGCGGGATACTCGACGCCGGCTCGATCATCCTCGCGCTCACGAGCAAGTCGGAACTGGCGGTCTTCCAGGCGACGGACAAGGCCTACACGCAGGTGGCGCAGATCAAGCTTTCCGAAACGCCCACCTACGCCTCCCCCATCGCTTCCGGAAAACGGGTCTTCGTCAAGGACGAGGACAAGTTGACAATGTGGTCGGTGGAATAACGTCCGCCGTTACGGCTCCAGCGGCGCCTCGTTGACCGAGTAGCCGAACGTGGTCAGGTAGATGTGCTTCGAGTCATCGGGGTCGTAGAAAACACACTGCGGTTCTCCTTGGGTCGTTCAATAAACTGCGCGGACTACTTGGCCGCCGGGCCTTCTGATTCCTTGGACGGCACGACCTTTGCCCCCCCGGCGGCCGCAAAGTCCTGCATCTTCACCTCCTGTGGCTCGATGACCACGTTGCGCAGCAGCACGTTCTGCTTGCCCACCACGATCACGCGATCCGTGGTGGTGAGCCCTTGTTCGACTACCCGCAGGCCGTCGAAGGTCGTGCCCAGCTTGACCGGGCGTTTTTCGGCTTCGTTCTTGTCGTTGAGCACGAGCACGCAAGCGAGAGAACGGAAAACACGGTCGAAGCCTCCATCAAAAAAGTAGCTCGAGGGCCTGCGAGGGGCAGATGCCTTTAATGATAGCGAATAACGGGGGGTTGGCTAGCCCGAACGCTGAGAGACTATCGAAGGCCCTCGATCCCGCATTTTCGCCAAAACCGGCACCATCGCTTCCCCGTCAGGGCAAAAATGCCGGAATTCCTCTCGGCCGCCTTGTTCAGTTCATTAACTATCCCCGATACTTTCAAGAGGTGGGAAGGCTTTGGACAATATGGACCAGCGATTACGACTCTTGACCGCGGCGACGGTGATGCTCATCGGGCTGGGGCTAGCGCTGTTCTTCCGCCGCTCGTCGGGCGAGACCAACTTGCCGGTCATTATCCAGAGCGACTCGCTAGTGTTGCGCAAGCAGCCGGACTCCCGGACGTTGGCCGCCGCTCAGCCGCCCGCCGCGCCCTCGCAGTCAGCCACTCCGGCGGAACCGCGGCCCATGATCGTGACTCCCAGCGAGCAGCCGGCCTCGCCCCCGGAGTTGCCCAAGAGTTACCCCACGGGTGGCCAGCCGCCCGCGACGCGCTGGGGCAGCTCGATGAGTGAAATGCTGCCGGAATCCGCCTCCTCGCCGCCCACCCACAAGATCATCGACGGTGACTCGCTGGCCTTGTTGGCGGAACGCTATCTCGGCTCGGCCTCCCGCGCCAGCGAAATCTTCGCGGCCAACCGCAACGTGCTCTCGCAGCCGGAAATCCTGCCCATCGGCGTCGAACTGAAAATTCCGCGTGCCGATCGTGCGCCCGCTCAGGGCATTCCCCAGAAGCCCTGATATAAAAGGGCTTTCGGCCCCCTTTCCGCTAGGGGCAATTCTCGGCTAACATAGAGGATAGGCAGGCCGCAGAAAATAATTTACGTGCGGTTGTCCACGTAGGATAGGTTTTTTGACCTGTCGTGACAGATTACAAATCTATCCTACAGGTAATGCCGCTTGGAGCTTTCCAGGCTGCCCGGAGGTTTATCGCTTTGTTTGTTTGGATATTTCATCGCATCAGCGGCATATTGCTGATCTTCTTGCTGGCATTTCAGTTGTGTACGGGTTTTCTGCAGGCCGGTTCCGCCCAAGGAGAATCGCTGAAAACTGCCGCGGCTTTGCATCGGCACGCGGCCTTGAATTGCCTGCTGGTCTTCCTGGTGATCTTTCATGGGCTGTACGGTCTGCGAACGATCCTCTTGGACCTGGGGCTGCGGCGGGAGCGGCTGCTCTTCTGGGGTTGCACGGCGTTGGGCAGCGTCGGGTTCGTGACGTTTCTCGTCTTTTACTTCAGGCAGATCGCCCCATGACCGAACACGACGTCTTGGTGGTGGGCGGGGGATTGGCGGGGTTGCGGGCGGCCGTGGGATTGGCCGACCAGTGCGACGTGGCGGTGCTCTCGAAAGTCCATCCCGTGCGGTCTCACTCCGGCGCTGCCCAGGGAGGCCTCAACGCCGCGCTGGGAAACGCCCCGCAAGCCGGCGACGATTCCCCGGAAAAACACGCCTTCGACACCATCAAAGGGAGCGATTACCTGGCCGATCAGGTGGCCGTTTTGCAGATGTGCCGGCTGGCCCCGCAGGTGGTCCGCGAGTTCGAGGGCTGGGGCGCGCCGTTCAGCCGCTTCGACAGCGGCGCTGTCGCCCAGCGTCCCTTCGGCGGCGGCGGCTTCCCGCGGACCTGCTACGCCGCCGACCGCACCGGACACGTCCTGCTGCACACGCTCTACGAGCAACTCGTCTGCCGCGGGATCAAGGTCTACGACGAGCTGGCCGTCACGCGGATCGCCGTGGCCGACGGCCGCTGTCACGGATTGGTCGCTTACGACCTCAAGCGCGGGCGGTTCGAAACTTTTGCGGCCAAGTTCTGTGTGTTCGCCACGGGCGGATATGGTCGCGCTTATCGCAATTCGACCAACGCCCTGATCAATACCGGCAGCGGCATCGGCATGGCCCTGGCGGCGGGCATTGCGGTCAAGGACCTGGAATTCGTGCAGTTCCATCCCACCACGCTGCTGGGAACGAATATCCTGATCACGGAAGGGTCGCGGGGCGAAGGCGGCTACCTGGTCAATCGCGCGGGTGAGCGCTTCATGGCCCGCTACGCGCCGCAGGCGATGGAACTCGCGCCCCGCGACATTGTCGCCCGTTCGATCCAGACGGAGATCAACGAAGGCCGCGGTTGCGAGGGTGGTTGCGTCCACCTCGATCTGCGGCACCTTGGCAAGACGCGAATCGTCGAGCGGCTGCCGGGCATCCGCCAGATTTGCATCGATTTCGCCGGGCTCGACCCGGTACAAGAACCGATCCCCATCCAGCCCGGCCAGCACTATTCGATGGGCGGCATCGACACCGACGTGCGCGGCCGCACGAGCATCGACAATTTCTACGCCGCCGGCGAGTGCGCCTGCGTGAGCGTACACGGTGCGAACCGGCTGGGCGGAAACTCCCTGCTCGATACGCTGGTCTTCGGCCGCCTGGTGGCCGAAGACATCAACGCCCGCCGCGGCGAATTCTCGTTCAAGCCCCAAGAGGCCGTGCTGCGGCGGTGTCTGGCGGAGCAAACCGCGCAGCTCGAAAGCATGTTCGCCCGCGGGAAGGGCCTGCCGCACTACCAACTGCGTGAGTCGCTGCGGGCCGTGCTGGCGGAGCAGGTGGGCATTTTCCGCCACGAAAGCGCCATGACGCAAGCCGTCGAGCAGATTGGCGGCTTACGGCAACAGTATGCCGCGGTCGGCTGTTGCACGCCGCTCGGGCCGTTCAATTTCGAGGTTCTCCAAGCACTGGAGTTGGAGGGGCTGCTTTGTGTTGGCGAGATCATCGCCAAGGGGGCGCTTGCACGGCAGGAGAGCCGCGGCTCGCACTTCCGCACGGACTATCCCGTCCGCAACGATGCCCAATGGCTCAAGCACACGCTCGCCCGTCTGGACGGCAGCCAAATCAGTTTCTCTTACACCGAGGTGGACACCAGCCAGCATGCACCCCAAGCGCGAACCTACTGAGGAAATGGTCAAGGATAGCTTCTCGAATTCCAACGTATCCGGCACACTCCGTGTGCCGCTGCTAATCGGCACACAGAGTGTGCCGGATACATTGTATCGCTTCGATGTCTTTCGCTACGATGCGGCCAGCGGCGGGCCGCCGCGCTTCCAGACCTACGAATTGGAGGTCAATCGGCAGACATCGGTGTTGGAAGGACTGCTGCGGATCCAGGACGAGCAGGACCCCTCGCTGGCTTTCCGCTCCAGTTGCCGCGGCGCGGTGTGCGGTTCGTGCAGCATGTCGATCAGCGGCCGGCTCAACTTGGCCTGCCGCGTGCAACTCCACCTGCTTGCCGAGCGGCGCGTGGTGCTGGAACCGCTGCCGGGACTCGACGTCGTCAAGGACCTGGTCGTCGACATGGACCCCTTCTGGGCAAAGTACGAGCGGATCCAGCCCTGGTTGCACGCCGAGATCACCAGTGCCGAAGACGACCGCATGAGCGAACCGCAACGGCAGCGGATCGATCAGTTCGTCAATTGCATCCTCTGCGGGCTGTGCTATGCGGCCTGCCCGGTCACCAAGTCCGACGAGCGCTTTACGGGTCCGGCGGCCCTGGCCAAGCTCTATCGCTTCCTGGCCGACTCGCGGGAACGCCGCGACGGGGCGACGCTGGAGCAGGAAGATTCGCCCGCGGGGATGTGGGGCTGCCATACGATCATGAAGTGCTGCGAGGTATGTCCCAAGGAAGTCCGCCCCACCGACGGCATTCGCGGCGCGCGGCGGAAGCTCCTTTCGCACAAGCTAAAGCAAATCTTGCGGAGGAACCCTCGTGAAACTTGAACAATCGCATCTCGAACGGCGACGTTTCCTCTGTAACATGCTCGGCGGCGGGGCCGCGGCCTTGGGCGCCTGCGCCGCCGTGCCGCTGGTCCGCTATGCGGGCAACTTCCGCCGCCTCCCGCCGCCCGACTTCCTCGCCCTGGACAAGGCGGACTACGACTTGCCGCCGGGAAAATCGCGGATGCTCATGTACGGAACGGTCCCCGTGCTGCTCTTGAGAACGCCGCTGCCCGAAAGTGAGTTGCGGATCTTCGTCGCCACCTGTACGCATTTGAACTGTACGGTCGGCTATCGCGAGGCGGAGAATTGCATTTTCTGTGCCTGTCACGAAGGCTACTATGACACCGCCGGCCGGGTCCTTTCCGGTCCGCCCCCGCAACCCCTGCGGACGTTCTTCAGCAAGTTCAAGGACGGCAAGCTGATTATCGCTTTGGAGAACGAAAACCTTGAAAAATGAGTTGCGAGCCCGGATCGGAGCTTGGTTCCAGGAGCGGATCGACTTTGCACCGGTGCTCCGCTGGATGAGCAAGAAGACCGTGCCCAGTCACCGGCAGAGTTGGATCTATCTGCTGGGCGGGGCGGCGCTGTTCCTCTTCGCGCTGCAACTCGCCAGCGGATGCCTGCTGATGCTCTACTACCAGCCCAGCGAGTCCTGCGCCCACGAGAGCGTGCGCCGGATCATGCTCGAAGTGCCCTACGGCTGGCTCGTCCGCTCGCTCCACGTCTGGGGCGCGAATCTGTTCATTGCCGTGGTCGGCCTGCACTTTCTCAGCGTGCTGGCGACCCGCGCATATCGCCGCCCGCGGGAATTGACCTGGGTCTCGGGCATGGTACTTTTCCTGCTGGCCTTGGGTTTCGGATTCAGCGGCTATCTGCTCCCCTGGAACGAGTTGGCCTACTTCGCCACGCGGGTCGGCACGGAAATCCCCGCCATCGTGCCCGGGATCGGCAACCTGGTGGTGCATCTCCTGCGGGGCGGCGAGCAAGTGACCGGCGATACGCTCACGCGTTTCTTTGCCGCTCACGTGATGATCTTGCCGCTGGGCTTCGGGCTGATCCTGCTCGGTCACTTGCTCTTGATCCAGGTGCAGGGGATGGGTCTTCCCTTGGGCCTGACAAAACACGCGGTCAAGGACCAGCGCCCCTTCTTCAGCGAATTCCTGCTCGCCGATGCCTGCGTGTGGCTGTTGCTATTGGGTCTATTGGCCACGCTTTCCCTGTTTCTGCCCGCGGAGATGGGAATCAAGGCCGACCCGCTGCAGCCGGCCCCGCAAGGGATCAAGCCGGAATGGTATTTCCTCTTCATGTTCCAGACGCTCAAGCGTCTGCCCGAGGGCCTGGGTGTCGCCCTCTTGGCGCTGGGGGCCGGATTCCTGCTCTTGCTGCCGTTTGTGGATCGCAGCGCGGCGCGTGAAAAGAGCGATCGACGTATCACGGCCCTGTTCGGCGTCATGTTGGGCTATTGCCTAGTCTTCGAACTGTGGGCCTGGCTCGCTCCCGGCACAGGTCACGCGCGCGAACCGCTCACTGCCGAAACCTACGATCTTCACGGGGGCAGCGTGTCGCTGCTGTTGTTGTGGTGCGTGATCGGCTTCCTGATAATATATCTCCGCAAGCTTCTCCATCAGAACACGCGGATCCGGAAGCTTTACCAGGTCGAGGAAGCCGCAGGGCATCATGGTTGACATCTCGCAGGAAGAAACCGCTTTGGCTCCGTCGCCCGGGACCGATCGGCAGGCGTTTTTCGCGGTTGCCGCCGGGTTCCTCGGTTGGACGCTGGATGCCTTCGACTACTTCCTGGTGGTGATCGCCATGCCACAGATTGCCGCCGACTTCCACGTGGAAACGCCGGACATCGCCATCTCGGTGATGCTCACGCTGATGTTCCGTCCGCTGGGGGCCTTTCTGTTCGGATTGATGGCCGATCGCTACGGACGCCGCATTCCCATGATGGTCGACCTGGTCTTCTTCTCGGTCGTGGAGGTGGCCACGGGGTTTGCGCCGAACCTCACCACGTTCTTGGTCCTGCGTGCCCTGTTCGGCATCGGCATGGGGGGCGAATGGGGCGTGGGCGCGTCGCTGGTCATGGAGAAGGTCTCCGCGAAATGGCGCGGCGCGGTCAGCGGTTTCCTGCAGCAGGGCTACGCCGTCGGCTATCTGCTGGCGGCCGTGGCCGCTTTCTTCATGCTCGAGCGTTTCGGCTGGCGGCCGATGTTTTTCCTCGGCGGCGTGCCGGCGCTGTTGGCGCTATTCATCCGCGTCGCCGTCAAGGAATCCGACGTCTGGCAAAAGACCAAGGCGGAGAGCTGGTCGCAACTGGGCCGCGGCATCGCCTCGCACTGGAAACTCTGGATCTACCTCACGCTGCTGATGGCGGCGATGAACTTCTCGTCGCACGGCACGCAGGACATGTACCCGACTTTTATGAAGGAGTTCCGCGGGCTGGATGCGAAGGTCTACTCGCAGATCGTGATCGTAATGATGCTCGGCGCGATCCTGGGCGGAATCCTCTGCGGCCTGGCCTCCGACCGCTTCGGCCGGCGGCGGATGATGATCGCGGCCCTGCTGGGCGCGCTGGCGGTCGTGCCCTTGTGGGCCTTCTCGGCGAGCCTGGGACCGCTTGTGGCGGGGGCCTTTCTCATGCAGTTCATGGTGCAAGGGGCATGGGGCGTCATCCCCGCCCACATCAGCGAGCTGTCGCCCGATCGCGTCCGCGGCTTTCTGCCGGGCTTTTCCTATCAGTGCGGCAACCTCATTGCGGCATCCATCGCCTGGGCCCAGGCCGCACTGTCCCAACGGCTCCCCTACCCGTACGTCATGGCCGGCAGCGCGGCGGCGATCTTCATCCTGGCAATCACCGCCACCGCGCGGGGCCGCGAGCGTCACGGTGTCGTCTTCGGACAGCGGGAACATCCGGGTTGATGCCCTGCTTCTTGGCCGTGGGTCAGAAAAAAGTGCTTCCGGTGGCATTTCTCCCGGCTGGGCCGCTGAGGCCAACCCGCCATATCGGGTCATGCAGTGGTGTACTCACACCAGAAAAATGTGCCCCCTGGCGGTTTCTGCGGCGATTTTCTATGGCTATAGGTGTGTTCTGCTTACACTAAAGGTCGTGGTCGCATAGCAGAAACCACGGGATTACGATCACTTGACACTCTAATGATGGTCTTGCCACAGCCGAAGTACCTAGACAAAACCTGGCCAGTTTGGCCCATTTCCTGGCCACTTTTTGGCCAAATGTGACCATTTCGTGGCCATTTGTTGTGTACATGTGCATGTGTATAGTATATAGGGGTAGGACACACGGCGTTCTCTTGCGGCTATTTGAGTGCAGAGTCATAAAAATAATTAATTGCCGTCCGGGCAAGTGCGGCGGTTCGCGACCGTTGCCCGGGGCGTAGGGGTGGGTCGAGGCACGAGACCCACGCGCCACGGTTTCCGCGCAGCCGCCGGCACAGGCGCCGACTTGGGCGAGTCGGCGCCTGCGCATTACTAATGGCCCCCGGTTCGCTACGCCGGGGGCTGGTTAAATTTTCAAAGAACAAATGCACGCGCCGAGTATTCAGGCCTGGCCTGAATCTCTTTCAGCGCGCTTTATACCCACATAATACGCAAGAACTCTCGCCCTCATTTGCGCGCAGCGCGGATTTTTGCCACAAGCCCAAGCGATTGCAGCGTTTCCGCTTTCCAAAGAACGTTGGCTTGGGGATCGTAATTGGCCAGAGACGTGGGGCATGACTGACGAGCGTAAACGCCCGTACGTCGTGCCGTTCGAGCGGGACACTTCGCCAGGGCTACACCCTGGACCCGGGAGCACCTTGTCTTTTCGCTCACTCGTCACGCCTGTGCCGGGTACCCGCTTGCGGGTGCGGCTACGGCCTGGCTGCGCTTCGGGCCTGCGCTCGGGCTGCGCACCGGCGTCATCGTTACTTGTCCGCCAGAACTAAGGAGACACGCAGGCCAACGCATTCGGGCATCATCTCCGCGTTATAGACGCCACGGTATGCGGACCGCCAGAACCTCGCCAAACTGCCCCAGCTACCACCGCAGATTACACGAGACCAACCGCCAGAGGGTCCAGCCAAACCATCTTCCCCCGACTTCAAATAGGAACCCCGGCCGTACCAGTCTTGGCACCACTGCTACACATTCCCGTGCGTGCCATACAGTTGGCCCAGGCCGCTTGATGCTCGTTGGCTTTCGCGGCGTCGAAGGGGCGACGGGGCGAGGAACTGCCGGGCCGCGGACCGCGACCAGTACCTGAGCTTCCGTGTCTCCCAAGTTCTGGCGGACAAGTGAGGTACTGATGAGCGAGGAACGCCGGTGAGGAGCCCGAGCGCAAGCCCGAAGCGCAGCCAGGCCGTAGCCGCACCCGCAAGCGGGTACCCGGCACAGGCGTAGGCGAGGAGAGGCAAGCCAAGTTGCTCCCGGGTCCAGGCGTCAAGCCCCCGTTGTTACACACAAGTCGCGGAACGACCCCATCCAGCATGCCTGGATCGTGAATGAGGTTGGAAGGCTGTAACAACAGCGATGAAAACCAGACCCCATCCAGCTTGCCTGGATGGTGAATGAGGTTGAGAAGCTAACACACGATGTACCGCGCCACCCTCTTTCTTCGCCGGGAAGGGCCGCCGTAGGCGGCCCTTCCCGGCGAAGAAAGAAGATCAAGGGGCGGTTTCGCATAGCCATTCAACCTTGTTCACCATCCGGGCAAGCCGGATGGGGTCCGAGTACACGATCGCGCAGCCGCCATTGTAAGCGGGCCAGCGTCCAGCCGCTGGAACCCAGCCACCGCAGCGTGTTCCAGCAGCGGCCCCAGCCGTTGCGGCGAAGATGCTCGATGGCTTGCGGAACGAGGCCGGAAATACGAGCGACGCGTGGTTGCCGCGGGCCCGCGTGCGGCGAATGGATCTCGACGGCCTGCCTTGGCCGGGCGCAGGCGGCAAGCTCCTCGAGTTGGCGGAGAAGGACGGCCTCGAATTGCCCCTGCGCGTAGTTCTTTTCGATCTCCGTACGGGCCTGCCGCCGAATCCGCTCCCGCAGATCGGCGTCGTCGACCAGCCGCCGCAGGGCCCGGTGCCAGGCCTCAGCGTCGTTGCCGACCAGCAGGCCCGTCTCGCCGTGGCGCACGCAGGCCGAGTAGACTTCGACGTCGGAGTAGGCACCCGCGATGCCGCAAGCGCCGTACTCGCGGAACTTGGTGTTGGTCTTGGAACGATGAAAGACGTCGTCGACCAAGGGGGCCAGGCCGATATCAAACCCGGCGGCCGAGAAACGGCGGAGGAAACAATCGTAGTCATGGACCACGGCGTGATGCCGCACGGCGGGCAGTTCGCCAGGCGGCCGCGGTCCCCAGAAGTGCGCCTCGACCCGCGGGCCCTCCTCGCGGAGCAATCGCCCCAGCGCCGGGAGGAAGATCCGCCCCAGCCCGTCGTCGAGCCGGCTGGTCGCGTAGATCAGCTTGACGCGTCCGCCGGACGGTTTCGGGGGCCGCCGTACCTGGCCTAAATCGACCGCGCCGCAGACCATTTCCACGCGGGCATTCAGCGCCTCGGCACGGGCCAGCAAGGGCCGGGAGTAAACTCGCACCAGGCTGGCCGTCGACAAGTACTCATTCAACATGGCCAAGTGCTGCGGCTGGGCAAAGGCCCGCCCGGCGGCGGAATCGGGCGGCAACTCGAAAAAGTTGTCGTCCAGGTCGTAGAGCACCGGCACGCCCGCGGCAGTCGCCGTGCGGAGCAAGTCGGCATAGTCGGGCCGGACGTTGCGACAGAACACCACCACGTCGGACTGCAAGACGTCGCGCGGCGAGGCCATGCTCTCCAACGTCACCCGCGCACGGACGTGGCCAGCCTCGTGCAAAGCCACCAGGGGCTTGACGATGCTGATCCAGGTCGAAGGGCAGATGCGGGGGAGGATCGCCACGACGCGCGGTGGAAATGTAGGCATCTACGAGAGTCCTGCTACGAGTTCTCGGGAAAACGGCGCGGCGATGCTCTGCGGACGCCCGGCCCGTAGCTTCAGCACGTGGTCCACGATCACCGCCGCGCGGTGTTCGTAAAGGTGCGATTGGAGCGTGCGCCGCTGTGCGCGGCGGGCTGCCTCGATGCGCTGGCCGGGGTTGCCGAGATAGTGTTCGATCTTGGCTTGCAGGTCCCGCACGCCAAGGAACAGGTCCATCTCGGCAGGGATCTCGAAATAGCGGTGGATTTCCGGCCGATCGGCGGCAACGAGCTGGAACCCGCCCGCCGCCGCCGCTTCGAACGTCCTGGGGGCCGGCGTGGAGGCGGGGAAGTCGTGGTCGTTGGAAAGGTTGAATGCGCGGGACAGGTTCAACACGATCCGCGCGGTATTGTGAAGGTCCGCCAGTTCAGCGTTGCCGATGCGGCGGTTCGAAGTAAAGCGCAGCGACGGCCAGTCAGGCCCCGCGATCAGCGTCTTGTAGCGCGAGAGGAGCGGCGCCGCCGCCTCGATCCAGACGCGGCGATTGGGGAATGCGACACCACAGAACACGATGTCCCACTCGTAGTCGCTGTCGGCGGGGCGGACCTCGCGAAAATGTCGCTGGCGGTCCGCAGCCAGCGGGACGTGAAACACCTCCGTCCCCCGGTACAAGCCGGCGGAGCAGAGGTCGTTGGTGGCCACGAAATCGAAGGGCCGTGTACGCGGCAGATTGCAATCGATCTCGTAGGGATCGTCGGTCAGCCACCAGCCGACGATCGTTTTCCGCCTCGCCCGCAGCGCGGCCAGCGGCGCTACGAGTTCGCCGTAAATCTGGCTGGAGACGGCAAGAATCAACTCGGGCTGAAAGCTGGCGGCCAAGGCTTCGAAGTCCGCCCGCGTCGCGCTTTCCACGTCTTCCGGCAGGCCGATCTTGCCGAAGGCCTCCACGATCGAGCGGACGATCTCCGGATTCGGATTCGCCTGCGGACCGATGGCATCGAGGATCAGGGTTTTCACGGTGGTCTTTCTGTCACGAGCGGATCCAGGCGGAGGTCCGCTGCCACGCGCGGCGGAACAGCACGCGGGCACCCTGGGTCTTGTAAATCCGCACTGCCTTCTGTAAGGCCGATTTGGCCGCCGGGTTCTGTTCGGCGGCAATGGCCGCCGTTTCTTCCCCTTGCAACGCGACGGGAAACGACGCCCCCGGCAAGTTGTACTCCGCGGCCAGGCCGTCATAGAGCCGTTCGAATCCCGCGGCGTCTTCGGCGAGTGTGGGCACGCGGCATGCCCGCACGCCCGCTTGCAGCCTGGCCAGCAGCGACGGATTGTCCAGCAGTGCCCGCAGGGCGCGGACATAGGAACCGACGTCGCCGCGCACGACGAGTCCGTTTTCCCCGTCGCGGACGCGCTCGCCGTAGGCCCCCAGGTCCGGGCCGACGGGCACGAGGCCGGCCTGCAGGGCCTCGGAAAGCGTGAGCATGAAGGTTTCCGGCCAGGGCGACGCGAAGAGGGCTACATGGCAGCCGCCCAAGATGCCGCCGAGTTGTTCCGGTTCGTAGGGGCCGAGCAGTTCGACCGCGTTGCGCGGTAGCCGCTGGAACCGGTCTCGATATTCCTTCTCGATCGCGCCGGCAACGCGGAAATGGAACGATGACGACGCCAGTTGCTCCACGATGCCCAGCAGCGTGTCGGCGCCCTTGTTGCGAGCATGATTCGCCAAAACGGCGATCCGTAGCGGCGGCATGGCCGGCGGTGGCGGCGAACTTTGTGGACAGATCCCCAATCCCTGCACGAAGGCTTTTTCCTGCGAAATCGGCAAGACACGCTCGATGAGCGCTCGCTGCGAATGGGAAAGGAGATGGATCCTGTCGACCGCGCAGCAAACATGGCTCAGCAGTTCGCGCCGCCGGCCTTGAGCGCCGGTGGGCAGGCCGTCCATACGGGCCAGGCAGTGGTCGCATGTGCCAATCGCCGGCAGATTGCAGAAGCGGCCGGAATGGTCCAGGAGGTTGTACTGCGGGCAGGCGAGGAAGAAATCGTAAAGTCCCAGCACGCTGGGCCGCCCCAGCGATCGGGCCGCTTCCACATAACCGAAGGAATGGAAAAGGAAGTGGACGAAATGCACGAAGTGGACCTCTTCTTCGATCAGCAGCTTCCGAAAGGCAGCGTCGCGCTGCGGATCGATCCACGACCGGAAGGCATTGTAGGGACCCGCGTAGAGCACGCGCTGCCGGCCCGTGCCGGGATGACGGTGGATCATCGATCGGCCCGCGCGGTGCGGGCTGGTGTACAGCAGGTGGATGTCGTATTTGTGTCCCAGTGCTCTGCAGAGCTGGTCGACGTGCAACTCGGTGCCGCCCCAGGGCCGTTGCCCGCGCACGCCATGCACAACCAAGAGCAACCGCAGAGGCTGTTGTTTCGCCTTGGTTGGCCGCCGCGGTGTGCTGTAGGGAACGCCCTCCGTAACCTTCCGAATGTCCTCCGTGGCGTTCCGAACGCCCCCGGAACGCCACGGAGGGCGTTCCCTACAGACCGCCGGGAAGCTCACAACTCGATCGAGAACCGTGCGGGCGCGATGGGCATAGAGGTGCTCGGCCAAAACCCGCGCGCGGGCCGCCTGGCCCAGGGTCTCCAATCGGGCCGGGTCCGCCAGCAGTTCATGTGTTACTCGCGCGGCCTCTTCGGCGCTGCGGGCCAGGACGATTTCCTTGCCTGGCTCGAAATAGGGCGCGATCGTCGCCTCGTCGGCAATCGCCACCTGCGCCACGCCCAGGGCCGCCGTTTCGAACAGCCGCTTGGCCGGCGGCAGGCAACGGCGGCGAGACTGCTGGCCGCTGTCGTCGCCTTCCAGGTAGAGCACGATCTTGCTGTGGCGGGCGGCCGTCAGCCGGTCCGCGGTACCGAGGCGGACGTTCCACTCGCACTCGGGCAACGGCAGGCGCGGCTTGCAGAGATACCGATCGCCAGGCAACAGGAATTGGGTTTTCAAACCGTCGAGCCGAGGAATGAGGTCGCGGAGAAACCGCACGCGACTGGGCCAGGCGATTCCCGCGAAGAAAACGTCGCAGTACCGCTGTTCCAGGGGAAGCGGACCGTCGCCGGTCTCTGCCGCCGGTGGCAGATGATGTGCCTTGCCGGCGTAGTCGGCCAACGATCCCGCGTCGTTCGTGAAAATGTGGTCGAAGGCCACCGCCCGCCGCACATTGGCCGGAAGCTCGCATGGGTCCTCGGTGGTCCAGAGGATGTTCTGCGTGCTCAGCCGCAACAACTCGCGGACGATCGTGGTGTGCATCGCACGGCCGTTCAAGAGCAGCACGGCGTTGCAGCGGGCCTTGCGGAACAGCAGGCAGGCGTCGGCGTACCGGGCCACGTGGACGCGATCGGGCCCCAGGAGTTTCGCAAAACCCTCCGCCACGGAATATGTCAGGCGGGAATTGGGACTCGGTTCCACAGTGTTCAGGATCAGCAGTCGCAGATCTTCTTCCAAAGCGCACTGTTCCTGAAAAGACATGACCATCCTCTAGGCGGCTGACGGTTCTTTCCGATCACTCCGGCAGGGAAGACTGTCAACCACGATGGGAATTTCGTCAGACAGATCGGCAATCCGTCCTACATAGACGATGTTCTCCTTTCGCGGCGGATCAATATTCGTACGGCGTGGCAGAAGTCTGCGCAAGCGGGACAAAGGGACGATCTTCTCGAACAACCGTTTTGCCTTCTCGATGTAGTACCTTACCGTCAATTTGCTGTGAACCGCAAGCACGTCTTCGCGGAGATACTGAAGTTGCGTACGATTCTCCCGCAGACTGCTTTCCAGGCCGTGGAGAAGATTCTCCAGGCCGCGGAGGCTGGCCTGCAAGCCTTGGATTAGCCGGTAATCGATGGCGGCTCGAACCTCGTTGCACGACTTGCCGACAATCCACTTTCCCTGGGTCATCCACAGGTCGACGTCGTCCTGGGGCAAGGGCCAGGCCCCGAGGCTGCCCAATTCTTGTGCCACGCCGATACATTGCCGCTTGAAGCGTACGATGTTGAAGCCGCGATAACCTTCTACCAGCAAGCATGACGAATCGGGCGGCGTCATTTCCCCCGCCGTCCCGCGGTAGCGGCCGAAAAACGCGGCAACGTGCTTCTCCGCTTGTTGGCCTTCAGGGCCGGCGGAGCCGTCGTATCCGTAGATCTGCATGAAGTCTTGCGGGAGGGATTGAAACAGGCGGTCGTGTTCTTCGCCGAACTCGTCCCGGTAGCTGCCGATCCGGCCCTTGCGAAAGGTCAACGATTTCGTGTTGAAGATGCCTCGTACGAAGTCGCCCGGCCTGCCGGGCACGTGCAGCGCCAACTGCAGCCGCCAGAGCGTCTTCAGTTGAGACTGCTCGTTGCCCCCGCCGGCCGGTCCCACGATGTCCTCGAAGCGTATGGGAAGCACATTGCCGAAAGGGCGGGTCACCCAGTCGGCGTAGGCCATCATCAGGTCCCGGATCGTGCCGCGGAAACTGAAGTCGCGATTGATATAGACGGGGATGGGATAGTCGCCGGTAATGACGGTCGCCAAGCGTTGGGCGGGACGCAGCGATTCCATGTACGAAGAAAGCAGATGGTAGTCTTTCTGCTTGACGAGGTAGTGCGCCATCGACACCGCCACGTCACGGGGATCGCGATAGATGAAGGGAACGGGCGAGGCCGCGAAATCGTCGGCGAAGCAGCCAACGCGGGCGTAAGGCTGCCCCAAGCTTTCCAGCCGCAGGTGCTGAAGGTTGTAGAAATGCCCCGGGAGCAGTTCATCTTCAAAAGCGGGGAGGTCGAGCGACGGCGGTGGGCCGTAGCCCATCGCCTTGGCGACTTCGAACAGCAAATGCGTGCCGCATTTCGGAACGCTTTGGATCAGCAGGGGGCGGCGGTCGAAATAGTGCTCCGTGATCGGCGCGCAGAGCACGACGTGTTGGGCCTCCGCGTACTGCATCAGCGCCGTGGAAAGGGCCGGCCCCGAAGGCATAAAGAGAAAGACCGCCCCCGCGTCGGGCATTGCCGCCCGCACGGGCAGGCCCTCGATGCAGGCTTGCTTGAGATCCTCACCGAAGGCCTGCAGTTCGAAGGTGTGTTGCGCTTTGAGCTCGCCGGCCAGCGCCAAGAATGCACGGACTTCCGGGGACCACCCTTGGACGGTAAACTGGCGTGTGCCCTGCGCAAGGAGCGCCCGGAACACCTCCAAGTACTTTCCGGCTTCGTGCGGAACGAATTCGATGGCAGGGCCCGGCCCGGGGAGACCGCCCCAGGGAGCATGTCCCGCCCCGGCGAGCAGATTGCCGCCGGCCGCATCGACTCTTGTGTTGTCCTGCATCATGGGCTCCTTGCGCCGGGCATTCGCGCCGGCATCAGGCGGCAAAACAATCGGCCTCGTTGCAGAGCTCCTGAAATTGCTCCGTGGGAAGGCCCTGCCGCGCGAGGTCCTCGTGGGAGTAGTCGACTTCCTGGTCGAACAGCACGACCTGGCTGCCCTGCGACTCGAATTTGAACGGCACGTGGATCAGCCGACTGAGCTTCTCCCGCACCCGCACGCGCCGCTCGGGCGGAACGAACAGCAGCATGAACCCGCCACCGCCGGCGCCCAGCAGCTTGCCGCCGATCGCGCCGGCCTCCAGGGCATCGGCATAGATCCCGTCGACCCGGTCGTTGGTCACCTTTCCGCTCAGGCTGCGTTTGATCGCCCAGGCCTCTTGCAGCAGTCCGCCAAAGTCCTGCAGATCGCCGCCGGAGAGCACGGCCAGGCCTTCCTCGACCAGGTCTTGCAGGATCCGCATCGAGCGGCGACGGTCCTCGATTTCCTCGACGTAGGTGTCGGCCACGCCGGAGGCCGTGCGCTTGATGCCCGTGTAGAAGAGCATCAGCCAGGAATTGAACTCGCGGGCGCGGTCGGCGGACATGATGATCGGCCGGACCGAGATCTCGCCGCTGGGCAGAAAGCGGATATGGTTCAGCCCGCCGTAGGCCGTGGCCACCTGGTCCTGGGAGCCGACGGTCTCGCGGAGCAACTCCTGTTCGACGTGGATGCCCTCGGCGGCCAACTGCCGCTTGCTGACCATCCGTCCTTCCAACGCGTGCAAGGCGTGCAGCAGCCCCACGGTGAAAGCGGAGCTGGATCCCATGCCGCTGCGGGCGGGCAGATCGCCGTCGTGGTGGATTTCCAGGCCGCGGGTGACTTGCAGGTATTTCAGGGCCTCGCGGACCGACGGGTGCGCGATCTCGTCGACCGTTTGGCAGTTCTCAATCTTCGAGTACACCAGCCGGATGCGGTGTTCGAAGAAGGGCGGCAGATAACGGCACGACAGGTAGCAATACTTGTCGATTGTCGTGGCGATCACCGCACCTCCGTGGTTCCGATACCAGCGCGGGTAATCGGTCCCCCCCCCCAGAAATGAAATGCGAAACGGCGTCCTTGTAATAATCATCGACGGAACTCCCCTCCTTGGCAGTTGCAGACGAGCGTTTCATTTTATAGCAGTTCTCGCAAAATGGGTCAATGGCGAGGATTTAGGCGTTCATAGTCCCGGCTTTAGGCGGTTGCCCACGCTAGCGTCCGCCCAGGCAACGATAGCAGTGCTAGCAGACGGTTGAGCTTGTGAAGACGAAATGACAAACCATCCGGACAGATTTGTCCGGCAGTTTAGCAGAGAAACCACGAAATACACGAAAAAGATCGGGGGAGTTGCGGCCACAGATGGAACACGGATGAAACACGGATTTTCATTTCCGTGTTCCATCCGTGTTTCATCCGTGGCTCAATTCTTCTTTCCTCCCCCTGCCCTACGGAGCCAGTTTGACCACGACCTCTTTTCGCATACCACTGGTCACCTGCAAGCGGTGTTCCAGCTTGTGCCCTTCCACATCCAGCACCAACCGATACGTGCCGCAGAAACCGCGGAAAGTGAACCGGCCATCATTATCGGTTGTTGTGCGCAGTGTAGTTTTCCATTCTTCATGGATCAGCCGCTTGAGTTGCTCGTAGACCGGCTTGGGCGACATGTCGGCCCGTAACATCCCGCCGCCGGGCCGCCAACAATCTCGATCGCTCAAGTCCCACCAGGTAATTGCCCTCATAGCCGGGTGCGCGAAGCAAACGCGGTAGAACTTCACGGCGTAGTCGGCCTGTGCCGCCTCGTCCCATACGCCCTCACGGTGCGAACCGCTGATCTTCCAACCGGCCGACGTGGGCGTGAACTCCGTGATGTTCAGGCCCTTGCCCAGCGTGGCGTAATGATCCAGAATCTCCTGCACGCGATCCAGCGGGAACCGCATGGTCGATGGCTCGTGGGCCTTGATGGCGATCTCCCAATAACTGGCCGGACTAATGAAAACGTCATTGGTCGGGTCTTCCACAAGGGCTTTCGCTGTCGCAGGCAATTCCGGGTCGTCCAATACGAACCAGATGAACGCATGAGTATCGAGCAGAATGCTCATCCCATATACATACTCCTCAAAATCCTTGAGATACTCATCGTCATCGGCCACGATGGTGAGCACTCCCTTGCAGTTGCCTGCCTTACGGGGCTTCCGCTTCGGTTTGTCCTCGGCCGTCAATCGGGCGATCAGCAGTTCGTTTCGCGTAATCAGCAGTTCCTCGCCCGCGGTGAGTTGCTCGATCAATTCCGGCAACTTGGCCTGGACTTCTTCAAGCGTTACAATAGTCATGTTTTCACCTTGGGCAATCCCTCAGCCGTGCTCATGCCGCGAACCTCGCGTCCTTGATACTTACTGGACCACCAGCCGGTGCTTCGGCGTGGGCCAAGGGAGGTTCAGTTTTTGCAGACTCTCCAGATGCACGTCGAGGGCTTCGCAGGCGTTGGCGAAGGCCTCCGTCAACGTGTCGCCGCTCGTGATGACGTCGGGCAGATCGAGGAAATCGACCGTGTAGGCTGGTTCCTCCGGCTGATAGGTGATCGAAAAAATATAGCCTCGGTAGTCGTGGCTGGTGGTCATCGCTGCAATGCCTCCAAAAGTTTTCGGATGTCCGCCGCATGGCACGTCTTGTGCCGCGCGTGGGGACGAACGATGGTGAGGACTCGCCCGTCGGCCCGGTGGTACGTGCAATGGCTGCCTCGCTGATTGAACAACACGAACCCCTCGTATCGAAGCAAGGCAGCCACCTCACGGAAACGAATATTCCCCGGCGAGGATTGCATTTTGCTCAGAAGTTTTTCTCGTCGGCCCACCTGCAGCCTCCCTTATTGTATACCTGAAAAGGCGCCAACGCCACTCCGTTTGCGGGAAAAAGGCAACGGAATCAATTCCATTCTACGAACTTCGCGCCACCCGTGTTTTCACTCATGCCGCCGGCCCTTCGTTCATGGCCTTAAGGATGCTTCCAAGCTGCTGGCCGACAATTCATAAGCCTTGCCCAGGCGGCCGAGCCCATTGAACGGCACGTCGTCGAAATCGTCCTGCTCGATCCGCAGGCTGCTGGCGATATGGTCCTTGATGGCGTCCAGCCACTTGCGTTGTTCCGCATGACCACTGTTCACGGTTTGCCGTAATTCATCGGCAGGAATTGCAGGCGTTCCCAGGGGAATCCGATGAGAAGGGCGTAGGTCGGCGTGCCCTTGAACAGAGCGGGATACGGATCGGCCTGTCCGAGCTTGGTGTAGGACTTGGGGTTCTGTGCCCGCAACGAGATGCCCCTGGCCTTGTCCCAAACCACCAAACCGTACTTCTGAGCAGCCTTGGCGATGATCTTCCCAATCGGGTGCATCTTGAGGGCATCCACATCGACTCCCGGATCGAGACGGAACCGCAGACCTTCGGGAATCCGTTCCTTGTTCTCCTCACTCTCAACTAATCGTCATTCTAATTCAAGGTCTCGCCAATGCCACGAGGCCGGGTTCGGGAATCCCACGCTACGCCAATGGCTTCTTCAGCAACGCCAACCGGAAAGTTGTGCCTGCGGGAATGCGGCTTATGAAATCTACCCGGCCTCCCAAGTACCGTTCCCCGAAGAGTTTCATGCTGTAGGTTCCAATTCCTCGGCCCGCCTCGCCCTTCGTGCTGAACGACCGCTGGAACACTTGAAGTTGCACTTCTTGGGGCATGACCTCCGGGTTGTGGACCGTGAATGTCGCGGTGTATCCGTTTTCGATGCAGGATAATGTGACGGTGCCACCCGGTGACGTAGCCTCAAGGGCGTTTTTCAGCATGTTGCCGAGAACGCGATTGAGAATCTGCTTGTCCGTAATGATCGTCCCGTCCCACGACTGGCCGATGGAGATGTTCCGGTTCTCCGCTACCGGGTGTTTGAGGTACTGATTGCGAAGTTCCTCCAAGACTTGACCGGCCCTGAGCGGTACGGGTTGCGTCTTCAATTCTCCCGATTCGGCGTGGAGCAAATCCCGATGGGCTTGAATCGACTCGATCAACTGCCCGGAGAGGCTCGACAACCGCTGGCACACTTCCGGGTCCGCAGTCGAGTCCGAGGCAAGGTAATCTGCATAGCCCCGAATACAGCCTGCGTTATTAAGGACATCGTGAAAGAACGTGCGTTGCAGGACGGCCACGCGTTTCTCATGGCTGATGTCTTCGACTGCCACGAGGACGAAAAAGTCCTTTTCGACTTTGAACGGAGAAGCCGCCACCCGAAGGTCGAGCGGGACAACTTCGGTGGGCGTTTGGGCCAGGATTCGGCATTCTCGCACGGCTTCGGCGTTGCTTGTCAGGGCATCCATGATCGCATTGACCACCCCACAGTTTGTGCAATGAACATCCGTGCCGCAGCCGTCAGGCCCATCTTTGATCCGAATACAATTGATCGCCTCGCCGGGTCGTTTCTCGACGAGTTGTCCTTGGCTGGCACTAAGAATCTTGAGCAATTTCCGGTTGGCCGCAACGATCTGCCGATTGCTGTTGAGGATCATCACCATATTTGGCATCGCATCCAGAGCGTTTTTCAGCAGCGGCAGACGGTCGATGGTCGCTACCTTGCGAGAAAGCTCTGCAGGTGCGTCCCGGCCAGCGGGGGCAAAATACGTCTTCGCTGGTGGAAGCGGGGGCTGGACGTGCAATAAATTGCTTTCGCATTGGGCGGGGCAGAGAATTTCGTTCATATTGTATCTTCCGATCTCGGGGGCTTATTACAACAAAAGGCACAGACGAGATCTTCTCTTCCCGACGAAGAGGACGACTTCAAATGTGCCTTCAACTGGCGGGCCCAAAGTCCCGCCCTTTGAGATTATTGCCGCACGCTGCGGGGCCATTTTCAGGGTTTCTTGCCTGAAACGTGTTCTCGTAACTCTAGCTCGCAGATTCTACCGGACGAAAAGGCGAGGATAATAATTCACCGGTGGCAAATCCGGCATCGTCGATTCATGCGGTTCTTCATCGACTATGCCCCCCTGATAGTTTCTGGTATCCTATGTTGAGAATGGCATCCGGGTTTGGACGGATGCCCACCCCTTCGTAAGATCGTGAATTTGGGGCAGGCACATGGAAGATCACGGCAGGAGCAACGAGCAATTCGCCAGGGAATTGACGGAGCTACACCACCTGACCGAGGAAGCCATGGGTACAAACAGCGATCGAGCAGTCCAGCCATGATTTTGCACGCGGACATGGACGCCTTTTACGCGTCGGTCGAGGAGCGGGACCGTCCGGAATTGGCCGGCAAGCCGGTAATCGTGGGCGGCCCGCCCGAGAAGCGAGGCGTGGTGTCGGCGGCCAACTATGTCGCCCGGCGATATGGCGTCCATAGCGCCATGCCGTCGGCCACCGCCCACCGGCTCTGCCCGCAGGGCGTCTACCTACCGCCCAGGATCGGCCACTATGCGGACGTCTCCCGCCAGATCCGCGACATCTTCGAGCGGTTCACGCCCCTGGTCGAGCCGCTGTCGCTGGACGAGGCGTTTCTGGACGTGACCGGCAGCGAACACCTCTTCGGCACGCCGGCCGACATCGGGCGGCAGATCAAGCAGGCAGTCCGCACGGAGCTTCGGCTGGTGGTCTCGGTGGGCGTGGCCCCCAACAAATTCCTGGCCAAGATCGCCAGCGACCTGAAGAAGCCGGACGCCCTGGTGGTCGTGGAGGCGGACAAGGTGCAGGAGTTCCTCGATCCCCTTCCGGTCGAGCGGCTGTGGGGTGTCGGCAAGCAGAGCAGCAAGGTTTTCCAGAGGCTGGGCATCCACACGATCGGGCAACTGCGGCTCTGCCCTCCGGACGTGCTCCAGGCCCGCTTCGGCTCAAGCGGCGAACACTTGTGGGAGTTGGCCCACGGCCGCGACGACCGGCCGGTCGTGCCCGAGCGGGAGGCCAAGTCGATCTCCAACGAGACGACGTTCGAGCGCGACATCCGCGACATGGAGGTGCTGCAGGCCTGGCTCATCGACCTGGTCGAGCAGGTTGGCTGGCGGCTGCGGCGGCAGGGGCTGCGTGGGCAGACCGTGCAACTCAAGGTCCGCTTTGCCGACTTCTCCACGATCACCCGCTCCCAGACCTTGCCGGAACCCACGGACATAACCGATGAGTTGTGGCGGGCGGCTGACGAGCTTCTGCGCAGGCGGCTGCCCGCCGGGCACCTGCCGGTGCGGCTGCTGGGCATGGGCGTGAGCGGCCTCGACGACACCGGACTGGTTCAGGGCATGCTCTTCGACGGTCAACAGCGGGAGAAGCAGAGCCGGGCGGATGCCGTGGCCGACCAGATCAAGGAGCGCTTCGGCACGGGGGCCATACGGCGTGCCAGCGGCCTGGACCACGGCAAAGAAGGTTAGAACCAAATGTATCCGGCACACTCCGTGTGCCGGATACCTTGTTACTCCCGGCGTTGCAGATAGGCAGCGAAAGCCGGGGCGAGCAATCGCGCGTCGGCTTCCAGGACGGCAAGGGCCTCCGCCGCCCCTTGCAGACATTTGTCGCGCCCCATCGTTTCCAGCCGCCGAACTTGTTCGAAACCCTGGCCGGAAGCGAAGTAGCGAATGGTTCCCTTCAGCGTGTGCGCGGCCAATTGCAGTTCCGCCGCGTTGCCCGCCGCCACCGCGGCGCGGATCGCGGCAAGCAAGCGTGGAATCTCTCGGGCGGCAGTTTCCACGATCGTCCGCAGCAAGCGCTGGTTGCCGCGCACCGCCCGCATCGCTTCGGGCCATTCTGCGCCGGGCGGCAGGGCGTCCGGCAGCGGAGCAGTGTCTGCGGGCGGGGCAGCCTCCACGGACGCGCCAACGAGGGCCTCGATCGTGTCAAAGAACTCGTCCGCGCGGATCGGTTTGGCGATGTAGGCGTCCATGCCCGCCTCCAGGCAGCGCTCGCGGTCGCCCTTCAGGGCGTAGGCCGTCATGGCGGCGATCGGCACATGCGCGCCGGAATGCCGCTCTCTTGCCCGAATCCGCGCCGCGGCCTCCAGGCCGTCCATCTCCGGCATCTGCACGTCCATCAGGATCAGGTCGAACGCTTCGCTTTCCCAGGCGGCAAGCGCCTCCCGGCCGTTATTGACCAGGCGGATCTTATGCCCTTGCTCTTCAAGCAAGGCCGTGACCAGTTTCTGGTTGACAGAGCTATCTTCGGCCAGCAGGACGTACAGATTTGCCGCCCGCCGTCGCGGCACGGCAGGCGGAGCAACGGCCGGCAGGGGCGGCGGTACGGCAGGCCCGCCGGCGGCCAGGCCGAGGCGGACGGTGAAGTGGAAGCGGCTTCCCCGGCCGACTTCGCTGTCCACCCAGATGCGGCCGTCCATGAGGCCGATGATTCGCGCGGCGATGGCCAAACCCAGTCCCGTGCCGCCGTGACGGCGGGTCGTCGACGTGTCGGCCTGCTCGAACATCTCGAAGATCGTCGACTGCTTCGCCGCCGGGATGCCGATTCCCGTGTCGGCCACGATGAAGTGCAGCAGCACGTCGTTTCCCGCCTGCGATTCCCGCATCACCTCCAGGCTCACTTCGCCGCTCTCGGTGAACTTGAGAGCATTGCCCAGCAAGTTGATGACGACTTGCCGCAGGCGGTTGTAATCACCCAACACCATGCGGGGCACTTGGGGATGGATGAAGCTGGCCAGTTCCAGCCCTTGCTGCTGGGCGCGAATGGCAAAAGGCTTCAGCGTTTCGCCAAGGTTCTCCCACAAGTCGAACGCACGGGAGTCCAACTCGAGCTTGCCCGCTTCGATCTTGGAGAAGTCGAGGATGTCGTTGATCACCGCGAGCAAGGCCTCGCCTGAGTCCCGCACGGTCTGTAGAAACTCCCGCTGCTGGTCCGTAAGGGGGCTCTTCAGCACGAGCTCCGTCATGCCGATGACGGCGTTCAAGGGCGTGCGGATCTCGTGGCTCATGTTCGCCAGAAAGGCGCTCTTGGCGCGATTGGCGCTCTCCGCCGCTTCCTTGGCCAGTTGCAAGGCCTGAGCCTCGCGTTTCCGTTCGGTAATATCGCGAGAAATGCCGAAGGTGCCGATGACCCGCCGCTGGTCGTCGTACAGCGGCAGCTTCGTGGTCAGGGCCCAGGTGGCGTGGCCGTTGCTCCACGTTTCCTTCTCTTCCTTGTCCACCACCGGTTGGCCCGTACGAAGGATCTCCCGCTCGTCGGCCATAGCCTGCCGGGCGTGTTCTTCGGTGAAGAAATCGAAGTCGGTCTTGCCCAGCGCTTCCGCGGCGTCGCGCAGGCGAAAACAGGTGGCCAGGGCCTTGTTAATGCGCAGGAAACGGCTAGCAGTGTCCTTGAAATAAATATTGTGGGGCAAGGTATCCATGAGGGCATGCAGCAAGTAACGTTCCTGTTCCAGCGCGGCCTCGGCCTTCTTGCGGTCCGTCACGTCCCAAAAAACGATCTGCACGCCCACGATTTGCCCGGCCGCATCGCGCACGGCCGACTTCATCACCTCCATGTAGCGGGAGTCGCCGCGGCTGCGGTTTTCCTCGACCGTCTCCAAGAGTTCTCCCGTTTCCATCACGGTGCGGTCATCTTCGCGAAACTTGCGCGCCAGGGCCTCGGGAAAAAGGTCGAAGTCGGTCCGCCCTAAGATTTCCGCCAAGGGCCGGTCCAGCAGTTCGCAGAAGGAGCGGTTGGCGAAAACAAAGCGACCCTCCAAGTCTTTGCGGAGGACATGGACCGGCAGGTTCTCCACTAGCGACGCGTAGAGGGCCTCGGAGTCGCGCAGGACTTGTTGCGCGCGTTCGCGCCGGCCGATTTCCCGCTCCAGCGCCTCGTTGACCGCGGCCAATTCGGCCGTGCGCTGCTGCACGCGGCTCTCCAATTCGCCGTGCGCGCCGCGCAATTGCATCAGTTGCTGGATTCCCTCCTTGGTCCGCTTGTGCTCGGCATCCGAGGCTTCCAACTCCGCCACGCGCTGGCGCAATCGCTCCAACTCTGCGAGGAGTTGGCTCTCCGATTTGCCTTTGTCTTCCATGTGAGCACCTTGCTCTGGCCGACTTCGACGCTAAGTGTCCAAGGCCACACCGACTGGTTTGCACGCCTCTATCATAGCCGAGATTGCCGCTTCCGCACACTCCTTCTAGAACCAACAGCCGTGGCGATGACGCGCGCCGGGGACGCGTGCCCAGACCCCTCGTTGGATGGAAGAATTGGTCATCGGTTCAGGGATAAGGAAATCACCCACCGGATTATTGGGAGGAAACACCCCTCTGTTGGTGAGGCAATGTCCGTCCCACCTCGCCAGTCCCCCTTATCCTCTCCCTTTGAGAAGCTACACTGAGAATAGGGAGGCGGTTATTCGGATCAGTAATGTTCTCGCCTCCGATTGCGTTTGTCTGTCCCCGCGTGGACTGCTATACTGCTGACACCAAGACGGATCGTGCGAGCAATGAGGGTGTCGGTGCAAACCCCGCAAGGCATAAAACCGGCGCGGTGGATATCATTTTGAACTAGAACACACCCCCAATGGGTTGGTATCGTGGTTGTTTTGGCCAGAAATAGGCCATGGCAGCCTGGTAAGTCAGTTCTCAGTGAAGGAGTTTTTTTGGTGCAGATAAAGATTTCCGCTCGGCATGGGCATCTCAGCGACGAGACACAGGCCAAGATCCAAGAGAAGCTGGAGAAGCTGCCCCGCTATTACGATCGCCTGACAGCGATCGAGGTTACCGTCGATCTCGAGCATCGCGATGCGCCCGACGTGGATCTGCGGGTGTCGGCCGAACACAAGCACGATTTTGTGGCCCAGTGCCGTTCGCTGGAGTTGATGGCGTCGCTGGATGACGTGATCGAAAAGATGGAACAGCAACTGCGCAAGTACAAGCAAAAAGTTCAAGACCGCCATCGCGGTCCCGGGCACCGGCAGGCTGAAACGCCGGAAACCCCGGGGCCGGAAACCCCTGAGAACCCTTAACCCTACGTGAGTGAATTTCTGCAAGGCGACCCCGGGTTGGCGAGGGCGGTGCAGAGATTCCAAGTACCCCTTTTGAGATTAGTTGCGGACTTGTCTTGACGGAGTCGAGGTGATTTCTCGGACAGGTCCCAGGGAGATTGGTGCATGAAGTTTTCCGACTTTATCTGCCGCGACGCAATTCGTGCGAATATGGCGGCGTTGGACAAGGAAGGGGCCATCCGCGAGATGGTCCAGTCGCTGGTGGACGCCAAGCGCGTCAACGCGACCGAGTTTGAGAGCATTGTCAAAGCGATTTTGAAGCGCGAAGAATTGGGCAGCACGGGCATCGGCCGGGGCGTGGCTGTCCCACATACGAAGCACCCTAGTGTCGATCGCCTCATCGGCACGGTCTCGGTCAGTTCGGCGGGCGTCGACTTCGCCAGCCTCGACGGCGAGACGGTCAACTTGTTTTTCCTTTTGATTTCCCCGCCCGACCGCCCCGGCGATCACCTGCGGGCCTTGGAGAACATTTCCCGGCAACTCCGCGACGACACGTTTTGCCGTTTCCTCAAACAGGCCAAAGCGCCGCAAGACATCGCCTTGCTCCTGGATGAAGCCGATAACCATCAATTTGGATCCTGATTCGACGCAGTCGGGGGTCCTCTGGAATGCCGCGGGGATTTCCAGGCGATCGTTTCGCGTCAACGCGAGCCATGTCCGAGCCTGCTCTGAAGCGAACCGTAATCGTGGCCAACCGCGAGGGGCTGCACGCGCGTCCCGCGGTGCTGATCGCCAAAGAAGCCCGCAAGTTCGACGCCCGCGTGGTGATTGCCAAGGGGCTGCACGAGGTCGAGGCCACCGACGTGCTGCAATTGATGTCGCTGGGTGCAGCCCAGGGGGAACAGTTGTCGCTGGAAGGTTCCGGCATTGAAGGCCGGGAGGCGGTCGAGGCGATCGAACAACTTTTCCTGAAAAAGTTTGACGAGGATTGAGCGAGAACTTGTTTCCAAAACCATCGGAACGCCCCTCCAAGCAACACTTCCAACCCATAATCGAAATAAGTTCCAGACCAACCGCATGCAGAAGCTCCAAGGAATAGCCGTTTCGCCGGGAATTGCCATCGGTGAGGCGTTGGTGATGGACAACGAGGGATTTCGCATTCCCCGGCGGTTCGTGGCGCGCGATGCCGTGGACGACGAATTGGAACGGCTGGAGAAGGCCATCGCCGCAGCCTCGATCGAGATTTCCAGCCACCGCGACGCCATCGCCCTGGAACTGGGCGGGAAATACGCCGCCATTTTCGACGCGCACTTGCAGATGCTGCAGGACTCGCGCCTCCGCAGCGAGTTGGAGGACATGATCCGCCACCGCCACTACTCGCCCGAGTATGCCGTGAGCCGCACCTTGCGCCGCTACGCGCAGGTTTTTCAGCGGCTGGAGAGCGCGCATCTGGCGGAGCGGGCCGCCGACATATTCGACACCGAGAAGCGGCTGCTGCGGCACTTACTAGGCCGCCGCCGCGAAGGCATCGCCCACCTCACCTCGCCCGTGCTGGTGCTGGCCCACAACCTCACGCCCAGCGAAACGGCCAATCTCGACCGCCGTTTCGTCCGCGGTTTCGTCACCGAGATCGGCGGCCCGGGCAGCCACACGGCGATTGTCGCCGAGGCCCTGGAGATCCCCGCCATCGTGGGCACCGGGCCGTTCTTGGCCGACGTCTCCGGCGGCGAACTGGTGATCATCGACGGCGACAACGGCCTGGTTATTCTCCAGCCCGACGAAGAAACGCTGGCCCACTATCGCCACGAGGTGGAGGAGAACCGTTCGGCGGCAGTGCGGCTGGAGGCCCTCCGCGATCTGCCGGCCGTGACCACTGACGGCGTACAAGTCAACCTCTACGGCAACATCGAGTTTCCCCACGAAGTGGCGCACTGTGTCGAGCGCGGGGCCGAGGGTATCGGCCTCTACCGCACCGAGTTTCTTTTCCTAGGCAACGAAATCGAGCCTACCGAGGAGGTCCACTACCGTGCCTACTCGCAGGTCTTGCAGGCCATGGGTAACAAGCCGGTCACGATCCGCACGTTCGACCTCGGCGCCGACAAGGTACCGCACTTACCCCCGCCCGAGGACGAGCGCAACCCCTGCCTGGGGCTGCGCAGCATCCGCCTGGCCCTGCGGCACTTGACGATGTTTCGCACGCAGCTCCGGGCCATCCTGCGGGCCAGCGTGCTGGGCGACCTGCGGGTGATGTTCCCCTTGATCTCCACGATGCTGGAACTCCGCCAGGCCAAGATGGTGCTGGCCGACGTGATGGAAGACCTCGACGAGCACGGCATCGAGTTCAACCACAACATGGCCGTGGGCATGATGGTCGAGGTGCCGGCGGCGGTGGTGATGATCGACCGCTTCGTGGAAGAGGTCGACTTCCTCAGCATCGGCACCAACGACCTGATCCAATATACCTTGGCCGTCGATCGCAGCAACAAGGACGTGGTAGGGCTGTACAACCCGGCCGACCCCGCCGTGCTGCGCCTGATCGGCATGGCCATCGACGCGGCGGACAAGAAGCCGATCCCCATTACGATGTGTGGGCAAATGAGCGGCAACCCCTGCTACGCCATGCTGCTGCTGGGCATGGGCCTGCGGCATTTCAGCGTGTCGCCCGCCGCCCTGCCGGAAATCAAAAATATATGTCGCCGTGTGAGCGTGGCCGAGTGCCGCGAAATCGCCGGCCGCGCGGCCACGATGGAGAACGCGCGGGACATCACGAACTACCTCCGCGAGGAGCTGAAACGACGCGTTCCCGCTTTCGGGAACGAGTAACAGGAAATAGAGTTTTCCGCCACTCTTGTCTTGGCGGAGCAGATTGATTCGAACCAATGGTTCGACCGCGAGTACGCATTCGATTTTCGAAGAAGTCGGCACTGCGCCTGATCGGCCACCGGGACCTGATGCGCAGCATGGAGCGGCTATTTCGCCGCGCCGGGCTGTCGCTGGGCATGAGCGAAGGGTATCGACCCAAGCCGCGCATGAACTTCCCCTTGGCCTTGGCGGTCGGCATCGAAGGACGCCGCGAAGTCATGGAACTTGAACTCGACAAAGCGCCCCCAGCCGATGAATTGTCCGCTCGACTCCAGGCCCAGGCTCCCCCTGGGCTGCGCATCGAGTCGCTGGAGACGCTTCCGTTGGGCAGTCCGGGTACCCGCTTGCGGGTGGCTCGGGCCGTAAGCGCCTCCTATGAACTGGCCATTCCCCTGTCGCGATTGCCCGGGCTGTCAGAACGGATCCAGCGGTTGCTTTCCACATCCCCCTTGCCGGTGCGGCGCCCCAATCGTGCAGCGCCCATCGACCTCAGCGCCTCGCTCCTTGCGTTGGCTCTCGAGGACGGCATCCTGGCGATGCGGTTGAAGACCGACCCCGGCGGCAGCGCCGGACCGCGCGACGTATTGGCCGCGCTGGAACTGGACGACCTCGAACGCGAGGGCGCCGTTCTGGCGCGCAGCGACGTGGAGATCGATTCATGACAGCCAGGTCATCCTCCCGCCGACGCTTCGCCGCTCGAATGCCCGCTCGTCGGTCTTGCCGAAGAAAGCGAGACCATGAAACAAGAAATGCTGATCAATGTCGCGCAGCCGGAAGAGTGCCGGATTGCGATCGTCGAAGACGGGATCCTGGAAGAGCTCTACGTGGAGCGCACGGGGCAGGATAGCTACGTCGGCAACATCTATAAAGGCGTCGTCGTCAACCTGGAGCCGAGCATCCAGGCGGCCTTCGTTGATTTCGGCGTGGGCCGCAACGGCTTCCTGCACATCAGCGACGTCGAGCCGCAGTACTACGCCCAGGGGGGCTACGATCCCGACAAGCCGCTAGGACCTCCCGGCGATCGGAACGATCGCCGCGGCGGCCGCCACAATGACCACGACGACGACGGCGAGAGCGACGACACCGATTTCGACGACCAGCCCAAGAAGCGGACTTTCCGCGGTGGCGGGCGGCCGCGTTTCAAGCCGCCCATCCAGGAGATTCTCCGCCGTGGCGACGAAATCCTCGTGCAGGTCATCAAGGAAGGGATCGGCACCAAGGGGCCGACCCTTTCGACGTACATCAGCATCCCCGGCCGCTACCTCGTGCTCATGCCCGCCCTGGGCCGCATCGGCGTCTCGCGGAAGATCGAGGACGAAGACGTCCGCCGCAGGCTGCGCGACATCATGCTCGAGCTCAATCCGCCCAAGGGCGTGGGATTCATCGTCCGCACGGCCGGCGCCGATCGCTCGAAGCGCGAGCTCTCCCGCGATCTGGCCTACCTGCTGCGGTTGTGGAAGGTCATCGTACGGCGGATCCGCAAAATGCCCGCCCCCGTCGACATCTACCAGGAAAGCGACATGATCATCCGCACCATCCGCGACATTTTCACCGCGGAGGTCGATACGATCTTCATCGACGAGCAGTCGGCCTTCGAGCGGGCCCACGAGTTCCTGCAACTGGTGATGCCCCGCTACGCCAACCGCCTGCAGCATTACGAGGGCAAGGAACCGCTGTTCTTCAAGCACCGCCTGGACCAGGAGATCGCCAAGATCCACGCGCGCACCGTGCCGCTGAAGGCCGGCGGCTCGATCGTCATCGACCAGACGGAGGCCCTGGTGGCCATCGACGTCAACAGCGGGAACTTCCGCGCCGAGGGCGACGCCGAGGAGACGGCCTACCAGATGAACATCCACGCCGCCAAGGAAATCGCGCGGCAGTTGCGGCTCCGCGACCTGGGCGGCGTGATCGTCAACGATTTCATCGACATGCACAAGGAGCGGCACCGCCGCGGCGTGGAGCGGGCCTTGCGCGACGCGGTCCGCCGCGACCGGGCGCGGACCAAGATCCTCCGCACCAGTCCCTTCGGCCTGGTGGAAATGACGCGCCAGCGGATCCGTCCCAGCCTGAAGCGGAGCGCCTACAAGGACTGCCCCTGCTGCCGCGGCACGGCCGTGGTGAAAACTCCGGAAAGCATGGCTATCGACGTCGTGCGGCTCTTGATCGTGATCGCCCAGAAGCCGGCGATCGTGCAGGTCCGCGTGACGGTGGCCCCCGAGGTCGCCGATTACCTCAACAATCGCAAGCGGCACGACCTGGCCCGGCTGGAGGACGAAGGCAGCATGACGGTGCAGGTGGTCGGCGCGGAGCACGCAGGCCCCGAGCACCTGGTGTTCGAGTGCTGGGACGCCGAGAACCGGGAAGTCAAATTCCCTTGATTTGAAGCGCGGCGCGGGGATTGCCTTCCCCCTCCTGCAACCGCTTGACAAGTCAGTTCCTCCCGGTTTAGACTGAGTCGTATCGGAAATCAAATTCCCTGTCAGTTTATCAGTTCCAACTAGGGGTTCGTTCATCGTGAAGGCAACGTCATAGAAGGCCGAATTGCTGTCGCTCTTCGGCCTCGATGAGGGGCAACGGAAGTGAGTACGATTAGTATCGGCAGCTATCGCAGCACCCGTATCATCTGGTTGCCGCCTCGTTGAAACCTGTAGTCCACGGATTCGATGGAAACTTCAAAGTCGTTATCCTTGAGCAAGTGGCACACCGGTTCGACGTGCGGCGACGGCTGCCCGCCGTGGTCCAGTAGGGGAAAAACTCGAACTTCTGTTGCAACTCGGCACATTTCCAGCACGGCCCGGCAGTGGAAATCCAGCGACAACTGACCGGAATATGTGAAGAGTAGATGGGAACACAGGGCCAAGTCGAATTCACCATCGGTAAACGGCAACTGGGGCAATTCGTAGGATCGATACCGACCTTCGTCCTTTCCTCGCTCGAAGTCCCGCAGGAATGCTTCCATTGTCTTCATGCGAATCTGGCCCAATTCTTCCGGCGAGCGAATCGTCGTCCACACGTAGGACGATTGGTTCGCAACGAGTTGTTCAATAATCGTCCGAGATGCTTCCTTCACCCGCCCTCGAATCTGCTCTGCCGAGAACCGGTAGAGTGGATCGATGGAGACAACCCTTTTGCCCTGCCGACACATCGCAGCATTGAAACTGGCCGGGCCGTCGCCACAGCCGAGTATCTTCTTCTCCAAGTCGGCGTCCGTCAGCGAGAACATGCGGATGTACTCTTTGGACGACCGGCCCCAGGGGACGATTTGTTCGAGGCGAAATGCCATTTACCCAGTACCTTCCTGATGGCGGTTTAGCATCAGATTTACCTACTTCGTCAGGTTCAACCCGGCCTGAACATGCCCCTTCGCCTCGTCTGCAATCTCAATTCGTTCGCCTCCTTGAAGTCGGCAACCGCTGATCGTCACGCCCGCCACCTTGGCCCCGACACGGAGTTGCGGCTTGCCGGCGTTGAAGAAATCACAGGCTTGAATCAAATTGCCAGGATGACGGTGCCGTGTTCCGTATTGGCGTGGTGCGGTGCCTGCCATTCACTTGAGAGGCATGCACCGGGCGGAATCACCAGATGCTCTTCGACCCGGTGCAGACCTTTGGGCATCTCCACGACACCACCACGATCCTCGGCCGCATCCAGGGCCTTTTGGACAGCGGCGGTATCATCCGTTCTGCCGTCAGCCTTGGCCCCGTAGTTTAGCACGTTGACCTTGGCCATCGAAATACCGGGGGCCAAGGCGACCAGTATGAAAGCGAACCTCTTGCAGTTCATCAATGAGCAAGAGCAACTGTCGTTATCCCTTTGCCATGCAACAAATCCGTGGCTGGACCGATTCCCCTTCAAGGCTGTTCCTGGCGAGACAGATTCCGTAGAATATCCAAACCTACGCATTGTGAATCACGTTACGGGAGTTTTCCATGAGCGCTGGGGCTGCAGCAGCCGCCGCCGCTGAGGCTGAGCGGCGGCGACAGGAGGAAGAAGAAATGACGAAGTACACCGATGCCGATCTGCAAGGAGATTGGGAGTTCAAGATCGTTCGTGCCAATACTGCGGCGTTCAGGAACCCGGAAGTGCTCCGGCAAGTCTGCGCCGAGGAGGCCAGTGCAGGCTGGACCCTTGTGGAGAAATTCGACAATCAACGTTTGCGATTCAAACGCCCGGTCAGTGCAAGGGCAGGCGATGCGGGCCTGGCGTTCGATCCTTACCGCACTCAATACGGAATCTCATCAGGAGCCCTAGTTGCAGTCATTCTGGCATGCACTTTCTTGGCAATTGCCGGGATCTTCGGATTCATTTTCCTCCTCGTCAAGTAGTGTCCGTACCTTTCACCGGACGAACCCCATTCCTCATGAGATCCGGCAGCCGGTCTGGTATAATAGTGACTAGCCGATCCCCGAAAACAGAAGTCGATCCAGGCGACCCTCTGGAAACTCGTCCTTGACGATGTTATGCGGGTCAAGGAATTCACTGCCCGATAGAAATAGGAACGCCATGCCCAGACTCAGTGCCGGTCTCCTGATGTACCGCATCAAGGGCGGAGCCATCCAAGTCCTCCTAGCCCATCCTGGCGGTCCCTATTTCGTGAACAGGGACGAAGGGGCGTGGTCGATTCCAAAGGGTGAACCCAAGGCCGACGAGGATCTGCTCGTTACCGCCCAACGAGAGTTCGAGGAAGAAACGGGCGTGAAACCCAGCGGCCCGTTCATTCCATTGAAGGCCATCCAGCAGAAAGGTGGCAAGATCGTCCACGCTTGGGCATTCGAGGGCGACTGTGATCCCAAGGCAACCGCAGCCATCTCCGCTTCACATGGACGATGGATCGCTCGACTTCTGGTATCTTCGATAGCAAGGGTCTAAGCGCCATGAAGACAACCTGTAAGGTCCCCGAACGATGCCGCTGCCCCTGGGCAAAGACCGAGCAGTACATCGAGTACCACGACAACGAATGGGGTGTCCCGGTCCATGACGACCGCACGCTCTTCGAGTTCCTCATCCTTGAAGGGGCACAAGCAGGTCTGAGTTGGGAGACAATTCTCAAGAAGCGAGAGAACTATCGGGAAGCGTTCGATCATTTCGATCCGGCCATCGTCGCCAAGTACGGCAAGCGAAAGCAGCAGAGCTTGATGTCGAATCCCGGTATTGTTCGCAATCGACTGAAGATCGATGCGGCGATCCAGAACGCCAAGGCGTTCCGGGCGGTTCAGCAAGAGTTTGGGACATTTGACGAGTACATCTGGGGGTTTGTCGGTCACATGCCCAAACAGAACGCCTGGAAATCTATGGCCGAGGTGCCTGCCCACACGTCCGAATCGGACGCCATGAGCAAAGACTTGAAGCAACGCGGTTTCAAGTTCGTTGGCAGCACCATCTGCTATGCCTTCATGCAGGCGGTTGGGATGGTCAACGATCATCTCGTCGAGTGTTTTCGGCACACAACTCGAAGCAAGCAAGTAGCTACAGAGTGATTTCATGCGACTTGGCCTATGCTGCCTGTTTCGGGATCAGCCCATCAAGTTCGTCACGACGACGGCTACGTCCATCGGCAAGATGAAGCGACCGGACGCCCTGGCGAAATTGAGCCGTCTCTGCATGAAGAATGCCGATGCCCTGCTCGCCGCCCTCCGGTTCTGCGCCGACAACGGCATTGGCTGTTTTCGCATCAATAGCCAGATTCTTCCGATTAAAACGCATCCGGCCTGTGGATACGAGATCGACGATCTGCCTGAAAGCGATGCAATTGTTCGCCGGTTTCAGGAATGCGGGCAATTCGTTCACAAGCACAAGCTGCTGACGGAGTCGAAGATGGGCACATGTTGGTTCGTCTATCTCCTGCGATGTGCCGACGGCTCTCTCTACACCGGAATCACGAATGATGTGCCTCGTCGATTGAAGCAACACAACGCCGGAACAGCATCACGATATACCCGGAGCCGTCTGCCCGTTGTCTTGGTCTACCACGAAGCTCAGGCTAGCCATAGTCATGCCCTGAAAAGAGAGTTGGCGATCAAGGCCCTTTCTCGCCAGGAGAAAGAGTCGATGATCCGAGCGGCTGGCCCAGCCGAACAGCGACTTTCCCATTAGTTGCACGCCTAAAGTGCGTCAGATACCGCCCTACCTGCCGGATTTTCAGATTATTCAGATCCCAGATCATTGAATGGGAGCCTTGGCCTTGCCTTGTGGATTGTTCCGGCGATTCTGCGGGTAACAATTGTTGATCCAGTCGTAATGCAGCCGTCGATGACCTTGTCGCCCTCCTTGAATGTCCTGATAGCCGAGTGGCCCTTGCCGTCAAGCGCTACGGCCTTTCGGTTCTACCAGCCGTCTACCCGTTTGCCGTCAGGCCGGTAGACCCACTTGCTCTCATCAAGCTTCGTGCCGTCGAGTTCATCGTGCCAAATCATTTTCCAGGTCTTGCCTTGGGGTGCCGATGGAAGCTCATCTCGAACTTCCTGGGCGGCAGTTTCAGAAGCCCAGAGAACAACAAGCAGGAGAGCCAGCGAAGCCAGTTTCATGATCGTCTTCCAGTCACACATTGGTGCCAGCACAGCCCCATTTTACCCGCCTGGCTCGCCTGTGACCACCAACCCCACGGTCGCTGGCCTTCGAACCAACGGCGTGTTATCATCAGTACGAGATTCCGAAATAGTCACTACGAAAAGGAAACAGCTATGCGAACGATCTTCCGAAGTGCGATGTTAGGAGTGGTCATTGGTCTTCTTATTCTCTCGGCCAGTCGGGCCGTAGCCGGTGATGCCGGTCAGCAGAAGCCCGCCGAACTTGACCGAACGAACAAGGTCAAGATGAACTACCTGATCTATCTGCCGAAGGATTATGAGCAGAAGGAAGCGTGGCCTGTGCTGCTCTTTCTGCACGGAATCGGGGAGCGGGGCGACAACCTGGACCTCGTTAAGAAGCATGGGCCGCCGAAATTGATCGCCGCAGGCAAGCAGTTTCCGTTCATCGTCGTGTCGCCACAATGCCCTAATGGGCACTGGTGGGAGACAGCCGTGCTAACGACGTTACTCGACGAGATTGCCAAGAAACATAAGGTCGATCAAGACCGCATCTACTTGACCGGCCTGAGCATGGGCGGCTTCGGCACCTGGGCCTTGGCCGCTTATCAGCCGAACCGATTCGCCGCCATCGTCCCGATCTGTGGCGGCGGTGATCCGGCCAGTGCGAAGCGAATCGCCCACATTCCTGCTTGGGTGTTCCACGGAGGAAAAGACCGAACAGTGCCGATTGAAAACTCCAAGAAAATGGTCGAGGCCCTGAAAAAAGCCGGTGGCGATCCGAAGTTCACCATTTATCCCGAAGCCGGGCACGATTCATGGACGCAAGCCTACAACACACCGGAACTTTACGAGTGGCTGCTCCAGCAGAAACGGACAACCAAGAAGGCAGATGAGCCGAAGAAGTAAGAATGCAGGTAGGCTGTCACTGAGGCGGGGAACATGAGAGTATTCAAGAGAACAAACGCCTTCGAGGTCCGCCTGTACGTCGGCTCACGCAAGGGTTACGGAGAGGAACAATATCCAGCCGACAAAGTTATTCGGGCCATCTCAGAGTTCCAGGCAACCACAGAGCATGACGAACCGCCGATCCCCGTCCGTCTTACCTCGACGACGTTTGTGAGCAAGGACTACGTGGAGGAAGGCTGGGAAATTGCCGTGGTGCGTTATCCCTTGCGGCAGGACTCGGACGAGGAGATCATTCAGTGGGCCGGTGAACTGGCTGCCGTACTGATGAAGCGATTTCACCAAGAGCAGATCAGTGCCGTCATCAGGGATGAACTGGTGATTTTCTCTCAGGACTGAACGAACAGGACGTTAGTATTCAAGGGCTAATCTGCGAATTGCGTATTCGCCAATGAATCGATGTGCAAATTCTCCGGCGACGGCCAGCGGCAACTGCGACACTTTATGGGAAGATTGGCGATTGCCTGCTATAATGATCCTTTCCCTTGATGTACCAGCCTTTGATCGTCTGGCCGGTGATGCAGCCGCTGGTGGCCAGTGTATGCGGGCTTACCGTTCAGCGGGCGTCCTAAAGCGGATAACGGCCGCAGCGCATGCTCATCCGCACTTCTTCACTATCCCCCGCAACGTGGCCCATACGCCGTTCATTTCCTCGTCGGTCGGATCGGGCGGCACGGCAACGTAGTAATCCTCGTCGATCCCCAGCAGTTCCTTCACGGCCTGGCCGGCCTTCGGGTCGGCATCCAGGAGGCTTTCGCTGTCCTGCCAGTCCTCGTCCCAAAGCACCCCGTCTGCCAGGGAGCTGACCAGCACCTCCCATTCGTCGAGATCCTCGGACTGGACATCGAGAAGATCGTCGATCTCACGTTCCTAGCGGGCAGAAAGTAACAATTTCCGCCAGCTTGGCGATTCACGCAACTCGGCAGGCTGGTCGATCGCCATCTCCACCAAGAGCCGGATGGCCTCATACACGGCGCCCACCGCAGCCTCCAAAGCGGCCGTCAACCTGGGCATGGGCTGATCCTCGCAAAGCAGGGCGGTGCCGACTTGGGTCAGAACGGCCAGTTTCTGATTGGGCTGGAACTTGTCGAAGGGCGGGGCAGCGAACTGCCAGAGGCCCTCATTGTCGTCGCTGACCATGTCTACGATCATGCCCAGGGCCTCCCGAAAGAGTTGGCCTTCCGCACCCCGCAAGATTCGCTCGCCGTCTGGCGTCCACCACATAGTCGGATTCCCTGTCTTGGTTCAGGTCGGTGTGGGCTTTCCGCCGAGGATCGGGCCGCTGCCCCGTCGGGTAAAGCCACGGCGGATACCGCTGAATAGTTCACGGCTCGGAAAGTAGGTAGACGGCGAACGAAGCCAGCCAGTGTTCCCCAGCATACTCACCACTGCCAACATGACGGAGGGCTGTTTCTGCGTGCTGGGTGGCAGAATCAGCCAGCACCTTCCTGGCGGGATCGTCCTCGGGGAGCGCTGTGGCAATGCTTTGCATACACCACGCCCGACTCAGGTTGACACCGTCCAAATGCACAAGTTGCAGATCACAGCGGTCGGTCACCTCGGCCGGCGTGAACAGCGATTTGGGTTCGCCGCGGGCCATGCCCGGAAGGAACCGCCCCAACCAGACACGAAACTCGGCCGGCGGCAGCACCCGCCGCATCAGGTCCGCCTCCATCAAGCTGGGCGAAAAGAAGTCCGCGCCACTCGGTTCCCATGCCGCTGGAATCCCAACATCGGCGGCGAAATAGAGCCGGCTCCGCTCGTCGATCAGGTCACGGAGGGGCTTGTGGCCCGCTGCCCGCGCATAGTCGAGGGCGAATGCCAGCCCGAACGCCGTGTTGGGATGGACCCCGCTACGGATCGGATAGGTCTGTTTGGGGAGGAAGGTCAGGTATCGCGTCACGATCGCATCGACCAGCGGTTGCAGGTTCCGGGACCACTGCCGACCTTCTGGATCGTCCCAACCGCGGAGTTCCTCGGCCAGCTTCAGTAGCCAGGCCCAGCCATAAGTCCGCTCGAAGGTCTGGTGGTTCGGTTGGGCGAAGTAGTCGGCCTCGATCTGGAGGTTCTTGGCAGTCAGATTGTTCGCCAGGACGACGCGGATCTGTGGCCCCTCCGGCAGGTCGGAGAACAATCGCAGCAAACGTACCAGCATCCAATGGCTGTGAACCGACGAGTGCCAATCGAAAGACCCGTAGAACGCGGGGTGCAACGTCCGCGGCCCCTGAATGTCCGCCTCACTGTTGAGGACGTGTTCCGGTTTGTTCGGGTATTCTTTCTGAATACCCTTGAGGGCTAGGCGTGCAAACGAGGATGCTTGTTCCCGGCTCAGTTTCAAGGTTGCCTTCACGGTCAGATTACCCGGTTGTGCCGGCGCCGGCGGAGCCGAGGGGCGCGTCTGTGCACGTACCGTCGAGGCGAGCAGCAGACACAAGAGCAATGGGACGTACAGTTTCAAGTTCGTTCTCATCATGATATTGGCTACCATCGCTTTCTAGTCCTCTCTGGTGGCTGACATTCGCGTCTTGACCACAGCGGCCTCGCTCGGCTCACCGGGGGGGTTCCTTGATCGAATTGCAGTGTGCGATCACGAAGTCCACGAGTTCCCGGCAATGGAAAAACTCGTCACAGACCTGGTGCCCCTTGCCGGGAACGACGATCAACTGTACTTGACCGCCCAGCGCGCGGTAGCGACGGGCCAGTTCGCCCGCGTTTTTCTCCAGCGGGACTACCTTGTCGGCATCACCGTGAATGTGCAAGATCGGCACACCGGCCTTGGCCAGTGGAGAAAGCCGGTCGATCGGGTTGTGCTCGGCAAGGTGAGCCTCCAGTTCGGCCGCGCTCAGGCCGTCGGTGCCGCACGCTTGCTGTAACCCAGGATAGCTCCGCAGGTCGCACACGGTATAGATCCCGACGATGCAGGCCACGTGCGTGGGATTCTCCGCGGCCCAGTTGTAGAGCATCAGCCCGCCGCGGCTCTGGGGCAACAGGCAGGGCCTCTCGGACATCTTGTAGCGGGTGGTAAGTGCCTCCCACAATGCCGTGTAGACCTTTCGTCCTTGAGGGCTGCCAAACGACTCTCCCACATCGACACCTGCCATGCCGATCCCCTTTTCCAGCCACTGTTTGAGCAACCAGGCGTGGCTGGTGTTCGGGTGGCCGATAACCGGGGCATACCAAACCCAGGGCATTGGCGAAGTCGGAACCTTGCCCTTGGGTCGAATAAGAAACGCATGACACCGGTCAACGTCGAAGAAATCGACCGTGCAAGGCAACTGCTTGGCCAAATCAATGACGGGCGGGATCGGCTGCACCATGCGATCCGTCTTGCCGGCATCAGTCTCTGGCAGCTTGGGCGGAGCTGGACGCTGCTCGGCGATCGCCAGATTCACCCAGGTCAGAAATATCGCCAGACCGAACACCAAAATGCGTGCCAACTTCATCCCACATTTCCTCAGCCAGAACCAAACATCACCTGATTGGAATCCCGATACTACCCAGGATACGCGCCCGAGAGCCTTTTCGCCAGTAGGGTACTGCCACCGGTTCGCTGACACCAGTGGTCCAGCCGCGGCCGGTCTTGCCTCGGAACCCGGTGCGCAACTCCATGTATTGGGATTGAACTCCGGGCGCAAAAAAACTCCCGAAAAGCAAGCGTCCAAGGGGGGACGAAGGATACTTACTTCTTCGGGAGCGATTGGACAGTCTGCGTCCGCGAGATGCCCACCAGTGGCGTCTGGGAGCCTTCATGCTGACGGAAGAATACGGTGATTGGTTCAGCGGGTCAAGACCGACCAGGGCGTTCCCCGCTGGAAAAATGGGCGATCTTTGCCGGTTGTGGCGAGGCGGGCCTTCCATCTTGTTCAAGATCGTCGCTGATGCCGATTCGCTATATCTACTCAAAAGAGCGGCAGCATGGACGAAGGCACACGCCAGATTCTCTCCACCAACTGCTGGCGAAGAATTTCGCGGAACTGGGGGCGTCGGAAGCCTCCCTCACCCGGACGATCCTGATCAAGGACAGATATTTTATCGGCCACCGCTATCGTTGCGGCGGGATGCAAGCGGTTGTGCTGGCGGGCACGAAGGAAATCGAGTTCTACGACGAGACCGGCAAATTGCTGAAGTCGGTGAGCTTGGAAGATGCTGAAAAGAAACAAGCCGCTTGAGACCGATCAAAAACAATGAGAGTCATGTCAGTATGCTTAGCCCTCCCCCGGCGCTTGCCTTGGGAGGGTTATTTCATTTGGGGTGTCTGCGGTAGCTGCGACCCATTCACTGGATGGGACTAGATCAGGTGGCCACCAAGGAGCCCTGTTGAGCGGAGACGACCGCATCAAGCTCCTCTTCCGCCACGATCCATCCCCGGCAACGCGCCGTACCACACTGACAAGCAATCGCCGCATCGGCAGGCCAGGAGTAGTCGATGGTCATCGGTTCGCCCGCGGCAATCTCGCTGAGGATTTCCAGCCACACACGCGGATCAGCGGGATTTCCATCAGCATTGTCTTCGTCGTCGATGACCAGCGCAGAGTTGGGTTGACAACTATGATTGAGGAAGCGGAACGGGGCGGCAGGCTCTAATGTTCGATCGCCATCGCCAAGGTCGATACCGTATTCCGAACCGTACTCTGGGTCCGTCACGATCTCGCCTTGGATCGGACCGATGTAATCGCCGGCGGCGAATGGGCGCAGAGCAAAAACCCCCAGACCATGCCGGGCGGGACCAACGTGAATGCCTTCCTTCGTGAATTCCATGCTCTAACCTTATCGGCCGGAAAGCAGACTGTCAACGGCCCGAAGACCGAGGGAGGCTCGCGAATTAGAAACGAAAAAGCCAGACAGACACACTCCGCATCGCCTTAGCGTTGAAGTCCCGGCAGTCCAAAGACGATTACTCATCCTCTTCGTCGTCCTCTTCCTCTTCATCATCGTCATCGACTTCTTTCCAGTCGTAGTCGAGATCCTCGTCATCAAGCTCCTCGTCCTCATCCTCATCTTCTTCGTCGTCATCCGCATCGAGATCGTCCTCGTCATCCGCTTCGTCCTCGTCGTCAGCACCCCCGACCACGACAGGGACTTCATCCAACTGGCCCACATTTTTGTACGGCACTTTGGTCAGATTGTTGGACGGAACGACTTGTTGGACGGAACGACTTCTTGGACGGAACGACTTGTTGGACGGAACGACGGTGGTGAAGGAAATACTCAATTTGCATCCTTGTTTTGAAGAAACTATAGGGGGTGATTAGGTTCACTTGTAACGGAATCGCTGGGACGATCGCGATGGTCACGGCCCGAGCGAGTAACTGTATACTGGCCAGCTCACGTCGTCTAGCCGGGGGAAGAGTAAATGCAGTCGAGTTGTATTCGAGAACTTCCCCAGTCCAGTTGCTTCGGGCCGGGGCGTTTTCCTGCGTGGGACTTGCGGACAAAGACCGCCTGATGCTTTTGGGTGGGAGGCTTTCGTTGTGTCCACGATTTAGTACGATGGGATTTTTTACAAGGAAGTAGACCATGATTGTCAGGAAGTGCGAACACTGCGGACATACGTTTTGGGGCGATACCGAGGCGAGGCTTTGCCCACTCTGTGCGGTGGCCGAGAAAGCCTGGGAACGCCGCCACGGGCCGATCCCGGAGGGTGCTTTCGTCGCCATGCGAACCGACTGGTCCAAGCGGTGGCCGGATGTCAAGGCCATGCGGAACGAAGATGCCAAGGGCGTGGCCCACTACCCTGGTTGGAGCAAGGAAGTCCTGAAATACTTGTACGAAGAGCGGAAGATCACAGCCAGCGGTCACGAGACGACCGACACCGATCCGGGGACAGCCACGTCGAAAGACGACTATTCGCTCGAAACCTATATCCTGGGCACCGATCACTATCAGATCGAGTTGCTGACAAATCTTGACAAGGTGCCCGAGGCCGGGGCGATTGCGGTCGTGGCATTTCCCAAGCCGAAGGGGGGCTCAGGCTTTCCGGCGAGAGTGTTTGCGATTGTGCCGTGAGGCAGGCTGGTTCCTCTCGCTTCATATAATTCAGAACAGACGCCCACACCGGCAGGGCTGGTATGGGCGTTTTGTCCATTTGGGAACCCTCGGCCCGCATACTTGTCCCTGCGCCGCCTGTAAACAATAATTTTCCAGTAGTTCTCGCATCATGGAGGAAGTATCTATGTCGATTTCACAGAAGGAACTTGATGGCTCATTTCAGCGGTTTGCCGCACCCCTGGTCAATGGTGAGGCTGCCAAGCGATTTGGCGAACCGGTCGCCAAGCAACTTGCCCAGACCTTCTGGCACATGATGATCCAGGGGCCAATGTCCGAGGCGCATCTATGGAACTCGTTTGGTGAGTCCTTCACGTCCGACGACGTTGCTATGCTGCGGCGGTGCTTTGAGGAGGAGATGAAGCCCTCCCTGAGTCTTGCGCAACTGACCGGCCTGGGCGAGTGGTATCTCAAGGGCGAAGAGCGGCAATTCGCAGTGGGCGACCATGTTCGAGTGCGGCATGGCACGGTCGATCCCGATTATTCGGATCTCCCCTTGGGCGGCTGGTGTGGCACGATCACCGAACTGGGCGAAGAAGGCTACTGCTCCGTCAAGCTCAGCCGCCAGACTCTTGACCAGATCCACCCGGTCTACAAACGGCGATGTGAACGGGATGGCGTTGACGCCGAGTACCTGAGCGTCTACCAGGAAGACCTCGATCCTGACTTCGGCGAGGACTTGCCTCTGGAGAAGCCGACGAGCATCCAGACTAAGCCGCTTGATGCGAAGGAATTCGAGGATCGCATCCGAGCGGCATTGGGGCTGACGACCGACGACGCCATACCTGCGGTCGGGAAAGCGAGCCTGCTGAAATACTTCGAGTACCTCAAGGCGAATCTGGCGTTTCCCTTTCGGGCCGAGTATTCCTACGACGACGGGAGGGGACGGATTGTCCGCAAGATTTCCGTGATCGGGATGTGCGACGAGTTTCCCATCGATGACGAGTACGGATTGGTCTGCCGGGTCACGGACGACCAGGAGCAATGGGAAGTACCCGTCTTGCTGCTTGAACTGCTGAAACAAGACCGCAATGAGCGGCTTCTTGAGGACTATCGTCGCTGGTATGATGACTGGAAAGACGACGACCAGTTTGCTCGAACGGAAGAACTGTCAGGAAAGCAAGAGCCACCAGAGGACTACGAGCCATTGGAAAATGACAGGCCGTTGAGGCGTCAGGAGCAATCTCCGACGTTGCCGGTCAGCAAGAAGGTTGGACGCAACGATCCGTGTCCCTGTGGTAGCGGCAAGAAGTTCAAGAAATGCTGTCTCAACAAGCGTCAGGCTGGTGGTTTGCTCGATTGAAGGACTCTTATGGGACGCATCAGCAAGAAACTCGGGACTAGGTTCAAAGTCTGGGCCAGCCAATATCGCCAGCAGCTAGCCAAACTGAAGAAGTCGCTCCCCCTCCCCAAAGGTGTGCATGACGTGCAATCGCTCGTGACACAGGGCTACGATCCGCTGCATGCCGTCTATATTGCCGTGCAGAACATCGCCTCGGTCTTCGCCGAGTCCGTGTCCGTCCTGCCTGAGTTGAAGTCCTATTCCAAGACCATAGGGGATGCCGATGAAGAGTACATGCCCGACGGGCCGCCCATGAGTCCCCTGACTCGCAGCTACTTCACGACCTGGGCGTTCTTCGATTTCCGCTTTGGCGGCGACCACGAAACCATCGGCACCTGCTTGATTGACCTCGGGGAGCAACTGGGTTTGGACGCTGGAATGATCGAGGCCGTCCGCCAGTTCCAAGAGTCCCGCATGGGCATTTACGAGCAATATGGCACAGTGGGCGGCAGGATCAACCTTGAGGAACTGCTCACGGGCCGGAAATTGTCCTGCTTCTGTCCAGCGGGGTACGGAGGAAAGCCCGGTGAACTCTGGTATGTCCGGCTTTGCCCGCCGCTGCTGGACTTGGTGGATTATCATGTGACCCTGACCACCCCTTACATTCTGACGCAGGCAACCAAAGCCGACTGGACGGCTTATCTCAACCGGGCCATGCTGGACCTGGAGGGGCCGGATAATTCGCAACGGCTGCACGACTTGCTGAAATACGGGCCGTGGACGCATCATTGGAACGAATTTGTATTGGAAGGCTTCCATCACACCCAGCACGATGCAATCTTCCTGGCGGGCATCCCGGACGTGAAAGGCAGCCTGCCTCACCCATCGAAAGGAAAGCGATAATGGCAAGTGTGAAGGCGGACATCCTTTTTCGGTGCAGGTTATTTTCCGTCCTATGCCTGCTCCTTCTCCCGCTCTCGGCCTGGGGTCGGGCCGACGAGCCGCTGAAGGTACTCTTCATCGGCAACAGCTACACCTATGTGAATGATCTGCCGTCGCTTGTCGTGGGCCTTGCCGATGCTGCGGGTGGCCGGAAGATCGAGACCGGCCAGTACCTCCCTGGCGGATATACGCTTGAGCAACATGCCAGGGACAAGAAGGCCCTTGAGATAATCCGGGAGCGGAAATGGGACGTGGTGGTCCTTCAGGAGAACAGCCTGCAATCGACTCTCAATCCAGAGTCTACGCACAAGTATGCCCGATTTCTCGACGCAGAGATCAAGAAACAGGGGGCCAAGACCGTCCTCTACTTGACCTGGGCACGGCAGCACATTCCGCAAATGCAGGACGGCGCAAATCCGACAACGTCGCCCGACTACGCCAAGGCGATGTTTCAGATGAGCGGGGCGAAGAACATCGACTTGGAACAATGGTGCAGCAAACATAAGCGTGGTCTGGTCGGCGGGATTGATGGCGCATACTTCGACATCGCCAAGGAACTGCATGCCCAGGTCGCTCCAGTCGGCGTGGCCTGGAAGAAGGCGTTGGCCGCCGATCCCACGCTCGTCCTTCATCAGCCCGATAAGAGCCATCCCAGTCCCAAGGGCTCCTACTTGGCAGCTTGCGTGTTCTATGCCACGCTGTTCGACAAGAGCCCAGTGGGACTGCCGAGCGAACTCAGGAAGGGAACCAAGGTCTTGATGCGGCTTCCACCCGACGAGGCGAAGGTACTGCAAGAGATCGCATGGCAGACCGTACAGAGCATCCGTGCTCAACGACCCGCCGGGCCTGCGGAGGCTGCCGCAAGGGCACGGCAGTTTCTCGCTGATCTTTTCGACCCTGGCATCGGCCTGCTGCCGGAGTTCCGGGGATCGAAGACGTACTGGCTTTACCACGACAACTACCTTGCGGCCAAGGTGCTCAAAAAGAGCCATCCCCTCGTCGCCGAGAAGATCACCAAGGCCATTCAGAGCTTCGGGGTCACCGAATCCGGCAAGATCGAGATCGTTTTTGGCGAGGCCAGGAATCCGTTGCCGTTCCGCCATTTCCAACTCAACGAGGTTCGTCGTATCGGCAGCAAGCTCATCAAGACCGAAGTCGTGACCAACCATGTGATCGATGGCTGGGAGGGATATGCTGACCTGTTGTTCCTCGCTGCCTTGGCCGAGAAGGAGCCCGCCAAGGCACGCCAGCATTTCGCAGACGGAATGGCGATGTGGGACGGCAAAGGACTCAATGACCGAGTTGTGCAGAAGAGCGGCATTTATGCCACGTACAAGCTGGCCCTGGCCCTCCTCGCCGCCGCCCGGTTGGAGGAGCACTCAAACGCCCTGGCGGCTGTCTTCGAGCGGCTCTTGGCCCAGCAAGGAAGAGATGGCGGTTGGATCACCGATTACGACAAGACCGACAAGCCGATCGGCATGGCAAACGTGGAAACGACTTCGTTGGCAATCCTGGCAGTGGAAGCAGCATCCTCCCCTTCGTCCAGAGCCCGGCCAGTTGCCGCCCGTCGTGAATAGAGCAATGCAATCCACAGTGTCCATTTTTCTCGGGCCCAACCTTGACCTGCAAGCGATGATGCCTTTTCCGTCCGACTAATCCCATGCCAACAGCCTTCAAGAGAGAGGAGAACTGGATGAGAATTTCATCGGTCGCTGTACTTTGCCTCGTTCTTGCATTCGCAGTCCCGGTCTGCGGAGCCGACGAGCACAAGCCCGCCAGCTACCCAACAAAGCTCGATGGTTCGGGAGTGGACAACCTTTACCAACTCGCCGAGAATCTGTACTCGGGCTCGAAGCCCAGGGGCGAAGAGGGACTCCAATTCCTGGCCAAGCTCGGGATCAAGACCATTCTCTCCGTGGATGGAGCTACCCCGGACGTAGAAGCGGCCAAGAAGTTCGGCATCGGCTACGTGCATATTCCGATCAGCACCCATGGAATCACGGAAGCCCAAGCAGAGCAGATCGTGAAGGCGGCGGCGGAGCAGCCCGGCCCTCTCTTCGTCCACTGTCATTATGGCATGAACCGAGGGCCGTCTGCTGCGGCCATTATCGGCATCGCCCAGCATGATTGGAGTGCCGAGCAGGCCGTGGCGTGGATGAAGAAGGCAGGAACCGATTCAAGCTGCACGGGGCTATTCCGGGATGTCCGAAATTTTAACGCCCCGTCCGAGCCGTTCGACCGTAGTCCACGGCGGCGGATCGAGGCACGGACCTTCCCTTCGGTGTTCCAGGCATGGAACCCGGCGACAAACATGCACGATGAGTCACCGCTCCACACGTTGGCCCGTCATGACCTGGTCTGGCACGCCCCGGAGTTCTTCAAACTCAAGTGGAACAACGAGTACATTGGGCTTGCGGATGGTTTTGATAAGGAGAGCGTGCAGAGTGGTCGGGCGTTTCGACAAGAACTCTTGGCCTTAAACCCGAATCTCATCCTTATCGTTGAGATACGCTATCGGGATGCGCCCAAGAAATATCTGCCCGAAGGGCATGCGTGGTGGTTGCGTGACCAGCGAGGGCGAATCGTTCCTGGCTGGGAAGAAGGCGGATTCTCCTGTCTGGACTTTCACAATCCCGAGTTTCGCCGCCAAGTTGCCCGGCAGGCGAAGGCGGCGGTGGCGTCCGGCGTGGTCGATGGCGTGATGCTCGATTGGTGGTCCGACGATGCTGGCAGGCTCGCCCTGGTCAAGGAAGTGCGTGAGGCCATCGGCGACGGTGCCCTAATCATCTGCAATGCCAACGACCGCACGACGCCGCAGACGGCCCGTTTCATCAACGGGTACTTCATGGAGTGTACCACGAGCAAGACACCCCAAGATTGGAAGAAGATCGCCGATACGCTGGCCTGGGCTGAGAAGAACCTCCGTTCGCCTCGGGTCAACTGCCTGGAAACATGGTTTCACCAGTCTAGGGACGACCTCCATCTGATGCGGGCGACGACAACCCTGGCCCTGACGCACGGCGATGGTTATTGCCTCTTCTCCGATCCCAACCCGTTGCCCACCCCCGACCACATGCACAACTGGTATCCATTCTGGAACAAGAGCCTGGGGAGGCCAGTTGCGGTCGGGACCACGGCTGCTGATGGGACCGTGAGACGGGAATTCGACGGCGGAACCGTCGTCTACAACCCGATGGGGAACAAGGAGGTGATTGTCCGGTTTCCAGAGCCACGGACCAGCGTGGCGACCGGCCGAACGGCGACGGAGCACCGATTGGGCAGCCCAGACGGCGACATTTATCTCATGCCCAAAGCGTCGTTCATTCTCGGTGCCGACATTTCCTGGGTGCAAGAGCAGGAAGACCAGGGCATGCGTTTTGTCGATCAGGGCCAACAGCGAGAAATCCTCGCCATCCTCAAGGGCCACGGCTTCAACTGGATTCGGTTGCGGGTCTTTTACAATCCCAAGGCCGAGAAGGGCTACTCGAAGAAGGGCTACTGCGACCTGGACCACACGCTGGTGATGGCCAAGCGGATCAATGCGGCCGGGATGCGGTTCCTGCTGGACTTCCACTACAGCGACACCTGGGCCGATCCGGGGCATCAGGTCAAACCTGCGGCCTGGATCAATCTTCATGGGGCCGAACTGGAAAAGGCCGTCCACGACTATACCCGAGACGTGATAACGGCGTTGAAGCGGCAGGGAACGCCGCCCGACATGGTGCAGATCGGCAACGAGATCAGCAACGGCTTTCTATGGCCCGATGGCAACGTGTGGAAATCCGGGAACTGGGACGTTTTCTGCGGCCTCATCAAGGCCGGGATTGCCGGTGCCAAGGAGGCCGATCCATCCGTAAAGATCATGCTGCACCTTGCCTGCGGTGGACAGAATACCCAGTCCAGATCATTCCTGGACAAGGTGCTGGCCAAGGGCGTCGAATCCGACATCATCGGGCAGTCGTATTATTCCAAGTGGCACGGCACGCTGGACGATCTTCGGGCCAACCTGACGGACTTGGCGGCCCGTTATAAACAAGACATCATCCTCGTCGAATATTCTGTCCCCAACATCCGGCAGATCAACGATATCGTGCATGGCCTGCCTAGCGGCAAAGGGCTGGGCACGTTCATTTGGGAGCCGACGAAATGGGAAGGACCGGCGTTGTTTGACGAGAAGGGCAACACGAAGCCCGAGATCGACGTGTACTCGGATTTGGCCAAGAAGTTCGGCAATCCGTAAAAGGACTCAGGAGAGATCATCATGGAGCACCAGCAATTCGAACAGATGTACCAGGGCCAAGCGCCGTGGGACACCGGACGGCCGCAGCCTGATATCATCAAACTGGCCGAAGCGAGGCTCATTCGTGGCAGCGTCCTCGACGTAGGATGTGGCACCGGCGAGAACGTCCTTCACCTTGCAAGCAGGGGCCTCGAATGCTGGGGCCTCGACTTTGTGCCGGTCGTCATTGAGCGGGCCAAAGCCAAGGCGGCCGTGCGAGGAATCGACGCCCATTTCATCGTCGGCAACGCCTTGGAGCTTGGAAAACTCGGCAGGCTGTTCGACACGGTAATCGACTGTGGCCTGTTCCACACCTTCAGCGACGAAGAACAAGTGGCGTTCGTGTGGAGTCTGACGGCGGTCCTGGGAACTGGCGGAATGCTATATCTTCTCTGCTTCTCCGATGAGCAGCCGGGAACCGAGGGGCCGAGGCGAGTCTCCCAGCAGGAGATCCGGGACACCTTTCATGACGGATGGAATGTGAAGCGAATCGAACCGACCCATTTCGAGGCGAATGCCCGGCCCGGTGGACTTGAGTTTGGCCCTGAAGGTCCAAAGGCATGGTTGGCGACGATTGAACGGGTGTAATTATGCACGAAGACAATTCGATCTGGGGACAGAAGGGCGCTACCCTGAGCGACAAGTCGGCCCGTAAGGAGTTCGGGCTGACGCAAGAGGAAATCTATGCCGCCATGCGGTCAGGCAAGTTGCACTTCCGGGAAGCCAGTATGCACGGCAACCCCTGGTTTCGGCTGCTGCGGCACGAAGTCGAGGCCCTGGTCAAGGAGAAGAGCGGCCAGGGCGGGCTTCGCCGGAAGAAGCTCGAAAAGGAGTTGGCCGACCTCAACAAGGAAGCCCGCAAGCTGAAGGCCCGGTTGAAAGTGCTCGACCGGCGACGGGCGGAATTGACGAAGGAAATCGGATGATCAATGGGCATGCTCATGCAGTTCGGCCAAGTGCTCGGGCGTGGCATGTTCGTGCAGTTCCTCAATCGAGTGGTCGTGCTTGTGCTCCGACTCCTCGCCCGCTGCATGAACGTGGGGATGCGAATGCTCGTGGGCGTGCGTATGTTCGTGGGCGTGCGTATGGACCGTGCCATCGGCATGCCGATGCTCGTGGGTGTGGACGTGCGTGTGAACGTGCGAGTGCAGATGTTCGTGTTCGACTTGGGTCGCCATGAGATTCTCCTTGGAAAAGGTGGGCGGTTTTCGAGGTGGCCATCGCTAACTGATGAATTCTATGCCCGGTAACAAGGAAGGGCCAAGGCGTCGGGATAATATGAAAGAACTCGGATGCGTAACACGGCCTTGAAGATAAGCGTTTTGGCCGAGGAGACCGAGCGACAGGGCGATGAGAGCGGAAGAGGATAGGAAATACGGGCCACGCAACGATTATGGGAGAGATTTGAAATGAGAAAATCATGTCTGGCAATTGCTGCCATACTACTGTTTTGCGACTCCGCAAGCGCTCGACGAATCGAAAACTGGGATTTCCAACAGCTTCAACAAGCGGCGGATGCCGTAGTTGTCGGGACCACGATTTCGACGGAACCTTGGCCTGAAGGGTTGAAGAACGGTCTCTTTGCAGAAGACCTCGAAGGGCGACTGACCAGCTTCGATGTCGGGACCGTGTTCAAGGGAGAAGTCTCAGGCAAGCACATCCAGGTGATCCATTACCGGGCCAAGGAAGGAAGAGCCTTCGCCAACGGCCCCCTGCTGGCATCCTTCCGCAAGACCGGACGACGGCTGGAGATCGAGTCCGTCGATGGAGTCAAAGAGAAGGCCAAAGTCCTGGAGGGCACGCCGCACTACCTGCTGTTTCTCAAGAAACGGGCCGATGGGAAGTACGAGCCGGTTTCTGGCCAGATCGACTCGGCTTTGTCGGTACGCAAATTGTCCGACATCGACCCGCTGTTGGAACCACCAGCGGCAGCCGCTACTCCGCCGATGGAAGTTCTCTTCTCCCCGAAGGGCGGCTGCACCGATGCCATCCTCAGGGAGGTCAAGGCCGCAAAGACGACGGTGCTCGTCCAGGCGTACTGGTTCACGTCTCCATCCATCGCCAAGGCATTGGTCGAGGCCCACAAGCGAGGCGTGAAGGTCGAGGTGATCCTGGATCGCAGCAGAACGGAGATCGAGAATGAGCAGGCCGATTACATCGTTCAAAACGACGTGCCGACCTTCATCGACGACAAGCACACTACCGCCCACAGCAAGGTCATCATCATCGACGGGCAAGTGGTCATCACCGGCAGCTTCAACTTCACGAATCAGGCCGAGGAGGAGAACGTCGAGAACCTGGTGATCATCCGGGATAAGACGATTGCGGAGAAGTTCACCGGCAACTGGAAGACTCACGTCCAGCATTCAGGGAGATACAACAAGCATTGATGGCGGAAACGGAGCCGAATAAGGGGTGGAACTGGAACCATGTAAAACGGGAGGTCGCCGTGCCAGGAAATCCAGGTTGGGCACAAGTGGAGTCAGAGGTGTGTCGTCCGGGGCGATGGCTTGCCCTCTCGATCGGCAGCGTTTTCACACTCATCGGAGCCATTGGATTCTTGACAATCGGAAATGCTGTGCCGCCCGGCTTCCCCCTTTGGGCCGCAAAGCTGGGCACCGCAGTATTCGCCTCACTTGGCGGTCTCGTCGTAGCGTGGGCCGTCGGCGGCATCATCCTGCCAATCCATGTTCGCCATGCCGCTCCCGATACGCTGCCGAATGTTCCCCAAGAGCCGGTGATTCGTGAAGGCTCGGTAGTCCATGGCCGTCTTACCCACGAATTGTGCGAGGACTCCCAGGGTTGGCAGTTTCGTCCCGTGGAACGCCTCTGGCGTAACGACAAGCGTTTCCTGCTCGGCTTCGGGATTCCCTTCCTGCTGACCTTCTCGGCGCTCGTGGCCTGGGTAGGCCACAGCCAATGGAACTTCGGCTGGTTCCTTTCGGCGGCATGCGGGACAATGATTACGTTGGTGTGCGGCGGCTCGACCTTCATCCTGATTGGTATGATACTGCGTTCGGGTTATCGACGGCTTTCCCGCCTGAGCATTCCACGCAATGGGGACTCCCTTGAACTGGACGCCCCGGAGGAACCGAGAACCGAGAATGCAGATTTGATAGAAGGATTGAAATGGCTTTTCCAGGGAGATGCCAAACGACAACGATTGGCCATTCCCCGTGAGTTGGTCAAGGCAGTACAACTCTGCCCCTGGAAGTTCGTGGTGACGGGGGGCGGGCGAGAGATCACATGGGCGGTCCAGGGTTTGCTGGTGCTGGCGTCCCCATCCGAGGAAACCTACTGTCGGTTGCCCCTCATGCTGACCAGCGATTTTGTCGGGGCCGCCCGACTTATGGGGAGACTTGCTTTCACCCTGAATGTTCCCTATCTGTTCTGCGCTGATGCCGAAGGATGGAAAGCCGAGGAAATGCGTGCAAGAGAACGATCCCCATTGCGGCATGGCGGATCGCAAAGCTGAAAAGGTGCCGGAATGCTGTCTGTCGTGCTGCCGGAGCAACAAGTGGTGGCTACGGGGATCGAGACGGGGGTGGTGGAAGGATAGACATGGAAATCAGAGCGGCTACCATCGAAGACGCTGAGGCCATCCTCGCCCTGCAACACCTCGCCTACCAGAGCGAAGCGTCGATCTACGACCACTTCACGATTCCTCCGCTCACCGAGACGCTGGAGGATATAAAGGCCCGATTCCAGGACAGACGATTTCTGAAAGCAGTCGAAGATAGCCAGATCGTTGGCTCCGTCAGGGCGTTTCAGGATGGGCCGACGTGCCATGTCGGGCGGTTGGTTGTCCATCCCGATCATCGACGCCAGGGTATCGGCACGGCCTTGCTGCACTGGATCGAAACCTGCTTCCCTACTGCTCACCGCTTCCAGCTTTTTACCGGGCACAAGAGCGCAAATAACATTCGGTTGTACGAACGGCTGGGCTATCGAGCGTTTCGCCAGGAACGGGCTGACGAGAAGGTCACGCTCGTTTTCATGGAGAAGCTGATCGGCGAGAACCAATCACCGCTTTCCGACATCACCAGAGAATCTGGCCTCGAAGATCGTCCGGCATGTCCCGTGTGCGGTGGACGCTTGGCGGACATCCGCCAAAAGCTCTGTTGCACGAAATGCCACAGCATTATCGAAACGTGCTGTGACTGAGTTGTTGGCGTCCGTGCGACCAGTGCTCCGCTACTCTTTTTCTGCCCACACCCGAACGTCGTCCTCGTCGATTTCGACGTGAACGAGATTCGGACGGCAGCATACCGGGCAGTCCTCGACGTACTCCTGATCTGAGCCCGCCGACACGTCGATGGGCACAAAGATCTCTTCACCACAGGAATCGCACACGTAGGTGGCCTCCGTCTTCATTTTTCACTCGATCAATCTGCCATTCGGCTCTTGCTTTTCGTAAGTGCATAGAATTCTACATGGGCCACGGCGGGAGCCCTTCATGTAAGAATTATCATCCGAAAAAAGGAGAGCAATATGGTAGCTATTACGGAACCCAAGGAAACCCTGAGCCTAACCGTCAGGCAAGGCCAGGAAATCCTCGTGCGGAAGAAGAACGATGTCGGCATACTTTTCGAGATCTCAACCCTCTTGTCGCAAAAGGGGGTGAACATTCTCGGCATGAGCGCTGGCGTGTGCTGCGACGAGTGCCTCATTCGCCTCATCACGGACGACAATGGCAAGGCGAAGGACGTGCTGGCCGCAAATTACTTCACTCCCGAGGAGGAAAACGTGATCCTGGTCGAAATGCCGCACCGGCTCGGCAGCCTCAAGCAGATGACGAAGACGTTGGCGCAAGAAGGCATCGACATTCGCCACATCTATGCGGCTGCCGAATGGGAGAACGACAAGTGCCTGCTGGTGTTTCATTCCTCCAATGACGAGATCGCCCTGGCGAAGCTGAATGAAATCGGGGCCGGTTCATCCGATGAACGCCAAGTTGATCAGGAGCGGAACGCCAATATGGTTTCGGAAGGCGGCCCGGCTTATTGAGGGAAGAAAGAGCATGGAACCAACAATCCAGAAGACCAAGTTTGGCAGCATTACCGTGGACGACGAGCGGATCGAGCATGACATCGTGATCCGCCTCAGCGGCAAGGTGAAGAACCGGAAGAAGAAGCTGTCGAAGCAGTATTACGGCACGTCGCACAAAGTCTCGCTCGACGAGGCCAAGGACATCTTCCAGAAAGGAGCGAAGCGGCTTATCATCGGCACAGGACAGTACGACAACGTGCGGCTCTCGCCCGAGGCCAAGGATTACTTTGAGAAGAAGGGCTGCACCGTCAAGCTGGTGCCGACGCCCAAGGCCGTAAAGGTCTGGAACAAGGCCACAGGCCAGAAGACCATCGGCATGTTCCACGTCACCTGCTGAAGCGAGCAGAGCCACAGGGATGACCGGCCAGTAGATCGACAGGCCGTGACTGGCCGCCAGCGGGCCGGAGTCTCAGAGTTCCTTGACTATGGGCAAGGCGGCCTACTTCTGCTCATATTTCTTGACTTGGAGATGCCGGGCGAAGAAGTCCTCGATCATCCGCCAGCTTTCGGGACTGGTAAAAGCTCGGCCGCCATGCCCGCTGCCCTTGTAGACCTGGAGCGTCACCTCGACCCCGGCCCGCCGAAGCGCCTCGGCCAGCTTTATGCTCTGGGAAATCGGCACTACGTCATCCTTGTCCCCGTGCATGATGAGAAACGGCGCAGCATCCTTGGTGACGTAATGGAGCGGGCTGGCTCTGTCGGCCTTCTCCCGATTCTTCTGCACTGGGCCGCCAATCAAGCGGGCCACGGAGGAATCCGACTGGTCGTACCGCCCGCCCATGGTGGCCAAGTCCGTGGGGCCAAACCAATCGACGACGCATTGCACTCGGCTCGACTGGTCGAGGTTTCCACCCGTGCCCTCCAGTTCTTTCACGCCGCCAGTCGTGCCGAGGAGAGCGACGAGGTGCCCGCCCGCTGACGGCCCCCATGCACCGATGTGGCCTGGATCGAGGTTGTAGGTCTTGGCATTGGCTCGCAGCCAGCGGATCGCTGCCTTACAGTCCTCGATCTGCGCCGGGAAAATGGCTTGCTGGCTCAAGTGGTAGTTGATGTTTGCCACGGCGTAACCCTTGGGAACTAACGGCACGGCCCGCCGCCAGTCCTTGTCGCCGTCCTTCCAGCCACCGCCGTGGACCCAGACGATGACCGGCAACGGCCCGATGGCTTTCTCGGGCAGGTAAAGATCGAGCTTGTGACGCTCGTGGCCATCGGGGACGTACTGCAAGTCCCGCAACCAGCGGACGCCGGGCGGGATGTCGATGTTGTCGGATGCCTTGGGCGGCTCCTGGCCGGTGGCGACACAGGCCCAGGCCAGAATGAGGATCATCGCTCCGGGAGGGTGAAACGTCATGGTGTTTCCAATCCTTTCAGTTCGCTAACCGTCAGGCACAACGACCATCTCGTCTGCCGGATATGGGCTCATCATTCGCTGAAGTTCCTCGGCATCGGCGAAGTTGGGATCGAGCCACCGGTCGTAGTCCTCGGCGGCGATGATCACCGGCATGCGGTCGTTGATGGGTCGCACCAGGTCGTTTGCCTCGGTGGTGATGACGGCGCATGAATCGACGCTCTCGTCGCCCTGTTGCCACCGCTCCCAAATGCCGCCGACGCCGAATGGGCGGCCGTCTTTCATCTCGATGGCTTTTCGTCGGCCAACGTCGAAGTGATCCGCCACGATCAGGCAGCGACGGTGACGGAATGCATCCCGAAAGGCGGCCCTCGTCGCCACGGTCTCCGCTCGTGCGTGAATGAGACGGCGGCCGATGGCCAGGCTCTCGGCCGTCGAGGGCACCAATCCCCACTGCATCGTGACGGATTCCCGCTGGTGCGTCTCGGGGTTCTGACGAACAACGAGAATCTGGTCCGTGGGAACCGAGATGGTGAGATGGCTGCCCATGCAGTAATTCTAGCGGCCAGAGGCATCCCGTGGAGAGCATGAAAAATAGAGTGCTAGTGAAGTATCCTATGGCTGCCCGCATGGGGTGCAGCAGACAAACCGAAAACAGTTCATGGCGTGTATGAACGCAATCTCGGTGGGACACGAGCAAGAAGGCATCGCCGCTTTCCCTCGGGGATAGAATTCAGCAAGGCGAAAATGGCCCTAAACCATGGAGGAGAATCATGCGATTTCTCTTGAAGGCGGAAATGGCTATCGAAGCGGGTAATGCAGCGGCCCAAAATGGCAGCCTGCCGGAAACGATTCAGTCAATTCTCGACGATCTGAAACCCGAAGCGGCCTATTTCCTCGCATCAAACGGTAAGCGAACGGCGCTGCTGGTAGTGAACATCAAGGATGCATCGCAGATTCCGGCATTCGCAGAACCTTGGTTCCTTGCTCTCGGCGCAAGCATCGAATTAGTCCCGGTGATGACCATCGAGGATCTCAAGAAGGCCGGGCTTGCCATTGAGAAGGCGGCCAAGAAGTACGGATGAAGATAGCCCATTGCCATCACTTGAGGCGAGAAGCCTGGCTTGAGGCGGTCCACCACCTCACTGCCCGAGTTCGTTCTAGGTGGTTCGCTGTCTATAATTGTGCTATGCATCAACAGTCTCGGGACCACAGAGGAGATAGGGGCATGACGAAAAGCGGGTCGCAGAAGACACAATCTCCCTCCGAATTGATAGATGAGAGAATCCAGGAGCTAGGCGACTGGCGAGGCAAGATGCTCAGCCGACTCCGTGCCTTGGTCAAGGAGGCCGATCCTGAAATCGTCGAGGAGTGGAAGTGGAGAGGGGTTCCGGTGTGGTCGCACGACGGATTGATTTGCACAGGCGAGACGTACAAGAACATCGTGAAGATGACCTTCGCCAAAGGGGCCGCTTTGAACGATCCCTCGGGCCTGTTCAAATCCAGTCTTGGCGGGAACACGAGGCGTGCCATCGACTTCTACGAGGGCGAGAGAATAGACGAGAAGGCATTGAAGGCGCTCGTTCGGGCCGCCGTGACCCTGAACAAGTCCAAGGCCCAGAGGTAAGGGCGCTTACATAGGAGAACCGATTGTGGCTCAGACACCGACTATCGTTCCTTGCCTTTGGTTCGACGGCCGAGCCTTGGAGGCGGCCGAATTCTACGTCTCGCTTTTCCCCGACTCGCACATTGATCGGATTCTTCGGTCGTCGATTGATACGCCAGGGGCCAAGATAGGCGAACCGCTCCTGATCGAATTCACTTTGGCAGGCAAGCAACACCAGATCCTAAACGGCGGCCCGCATGAGCCGTTCAACGATGCCATCTCCATGTCCGTTCTGTGCGGGGATCAAGCGGAGGTTGACCGGCTCTGGGATGCGCTGACAGCCGATGGAGGCAAGCCCATCCAGTGCAGTTGGTTGAAGGATAAGTTCGGCGTTGCTTGGCAAATCGTGCCGGAAGCCTTGCCCCGGATGCTGCACGACGAAGATCCCGTGAAGGCAAAGCGGGTGATGGAAGCCATGGTGCAGATGGTTAAGATCGACGTTGCCAGACTGCAAGCGGCGTACAACGGCACAGGAGCTTCGTGACCCTGGTGCCAAGACTGAACCGAGTAACGCCGTTCGGCGAGATCATCGCTACGCCAGAGCGAGGCACGTTCATGGGCAACCGAGGCGTGTTGCACGACGCCGAAGGCCACATCAAGCGGGCGTGGCAAGCGAAACGATGGATCGTGTGCGTGGTGGAGTTCCGGGGCCGCAAGCGGACGATAATGTCGCCGAACTCCTATACCGAACTGTTCTTCCTGGATGAAGCCACGGCCCTGGCTGCCGGGCATCGCCCATGTGCCGAGTGCCGCCACGCTCGCTTCCTCGACTTCTGCAATGCCTGGAAGGCGGCCCATCCGAAGGCCGATGACCTACAACGGCCAACTGCCGATGAGATCGACAACCGCCTCCACGCCGGGCGATTGGCTCCCGACCGCTCGAAGCGATTCTTCAGTGGAAAGCTGGATGATCTGCCGGATGGCGTTTTTGTGAAAGTCGAGGGGTGGGGCGAGCAGGCTTTCCTGGTCTTGGACGACAGCCTTCTCGCATGGTCGCCAGGAGGTTACCAGGAACGTCGGCCACGTTTAAAGGTCAAGAATGTATCGATCTTGACGCCATCATCAACCGTGGCTGCGATCCGGGCGGGCTACTCGCCGGTGGTTCATGCGTCGGCCGGGCTTCGATGATACTACAAGAGCCATTTCTCCATCGTCCAGTGTGGGATCGACACCTCCTCGAACTGATCTCCAACTCTCGCATAGCCCAGATTCTCATAGAATGCCACCGCCGTGTCACGGGCGTGCAGAATCATACGCCGGTATCCGGTCTTCCGGGCCAGAGCCTCGGCAAATTCAACCAGAGCCGTGCCGATCCCTTGCCCTTGTAATTCGAGGACGACGGCCACTTGTCGCATCCGAACATCATCGTCGCCCTGTGGGCACAGCACGAGACAGCCGACCAACTTGTTGCCACGGTAACAGGCAACATGATGAGAACGGTTCTCTGCGTCAAGCTCCTCGGCCGAGAACTGAAGGCCAAGCGGCTTGCGGAGAACCGCATCCCGGAGATCCACGGTGGCCCAGTATTCGGTAGAGCCGTGGGCCACCTCGCAGATGACCTGATCCTCGTCTACCGGATTCTCAGTCTCCATGCTTCTACCGAGTCAGATTCAACCCGGCCTGAACGTGCGGCTTCGCCTCGTCGGCAATCTCGAACTGCTCGCCCCCTTCGAGTCGGCAACCGCTGATCGTCACGCCCGCCGCCTTCGCCCCAACCCGCAGTTGCGGCTTCCCTTCCTTGAAGAAATCGGACGCCTGGATCAGAGCCGCTCCGCCCCGGACATCAATGCACGGTGACTTCGATCCATCCCGGCCCCATCCGGCGAAATGGCAGCCGACGAAGGTCGTCGTTCCCTGACCGGCAAGGATGGCCTGACTGCCGGTCTTGCCAATCGGCCAGAAGCCGCAGTTGTTGAACTTCACCGGCCCCTGGTTTGCCGAACCGATCTTCACCGTTGCCATGAACTGGCAGTTGGTGAAGGCCAGCCCGGCGTGCGATTGGCAGGCATCGACCCGGACGCCGATGGGCCCGATGTCCGAACCGCACTGGGTCAGGACCACGTTCGGTTCGCCGCTTGGGGTCTTCACGAAATGCAGGCCAACCTTGGCGAAGATCACGAAGCAACCTGACATGTACTCCCAGTCCGTCTTGCCGATTTGGAATCCTACGAGGTTCTGTTCCAGGTAAGCGCAGAGCGTCTTCCAGCCTTCGCCCGTGACCTTGTCGTTGAACGTGCAGCGGCCCCAGGCATGCGGGTTGAAATGGACGTTCTCGATCCGACCGATGTCCGTTGTCTGGTTGACGTAGATGCCCAGTTTCAGCGGGCAGCCGAAGACGTTGCGGATGTAGTGGAGTTCGTTGGGATGCGTGCCGAAGTCGATCCCCTTGTAGGGGTTGACCAGGGTCACGTCGATGACGCTGCCATGCATCCCCTTGCCCTGGATCGCCCACGGATAGGCTTTCACGGCAGCAGGATCTTGGTCGGGATAGAAGACGGTGATCCCCTTGACGGCCGAGCTTTGCTGGAGGTTGATGAGAGCGGGACTGTCTTCCTTTCCGGCGTAGCCCGTGGCGAGAATGACCGTGCCATGTTCCGTGTTGGCATGGTGCGGTGCCTGCCACTCGCCAGAAAGGCACACACCGGGCGGGATTGTGAGATGGTCATCAACCCGGTATAGGCCCTTGGGCATCTCGACCACGCCGCCACGGTCCTTACCTGCTGCATCGAGGGCCCTCTGGATGGCGGCCGTGTCGTCGGCCTTTCCATTAGCCTTGGCTCCAAAGTCCACAACGTTGACCTTGCCCAGGCAGATGCCGGGGGCCACGGCGATCAGGAACAGGGCAATCGTTCTGTAAGACATTTCAATCTCCCTTCCGAGCGATCACTTCTTCCCGGCCTCGGACTTCCTCGGCGTCCGCTTCTGCTGAAGCAGCCAGTCGTAGAGTTCGGGGTTTTTGTAGGCTTCCGTCCACGAATCGTGCCCGGCCTCGGGGTAGACGGTGAACTTCACGTTGCCTCCAGCCTTCTTGAGGGCATCTACCATGTCCTCGGAACGTTTGAGCGGCACGGTCGGGTCTTTGGCTCCATGAAACACCCAGATCGCAATGTGCGACAGTCGCCGGGCCGTGTTCGGATCGCCCCCGCCGCAGATCGGCACTAGGGCGGCGAACCGGTCGGGCGAATAAGCGGCCAAGGCCCAGGTGCCGAACCCGCCCATGCTCAGCCCTGTAAGGTAGATCCGCTCCTTGTCCACTTTGTATTTCTCGACGATCTCGTCCAACAGGGCCGACAATTCGTGGGGCTTCCAGCCTCGGCGGCTGCCGGAGCACTGAGGTGAAACGACGATCAGAGGGAATTCTTTGCCCGCCGCAATCAGCTTCGGCGGCCCATGGACCTTCACCCGCTCCAAGTTGTCGCCACTCTCCCCAGACCCGTGGAGGAAAAGCAGAAGCGGCCAGGACTCCTTCTCGGCATAGTTCTTGGGCAGGTACAGAAGATAGTCCATCGTGACCTTGATCGTCCGCTCCAACTTCTGGGGATCTTGCTTTCCCGGTTCCGCCTTCGGTTCTTCGGCGGCCATGGCAACAGTTGCACCGAGAAGAAAAGCGGCGATCAGGCTCGTGATAACGCATCTTCGGTTCATTGTGAGGCTCCTTTCCGGTGTTGGGGACAGATGGCACCATTTTACTTGCCGCTGGTCTCGGACAAAAGTGCGGCACAGAATGTCTGTTCCGATGTGTTTCACTGACGCTTCGCCGTTCGATGGAGTTACCGAAGATACCAGAAGTCGAGCAGGCCGTCGTCCCTGTGAAGTGGGGACGGCTGCGGTTCCACGTCCTTCAGCATGAACTCCCGCTGGTACAGCGGTCCCGGCCCTTCCGTCCCATAGTAGACCTCAACCTGCTTCTTGTCGAAATCGGAAAAGCCCTTTCTTGCCGAGTTGCCAACGGGCGTCATCTTGACCACCGTATCGCCCTTCCACGTCACATGGTAGCGGTACTGCCTGAAGCCGGGATTGCCAATGGTTTCATCTTCCTCACGGAGCGGCAACGGATAGCCTACCTCCAACTTCTCCCCAGCTTGGCAGTCGCCCAGTTCCAGAAAGTTCCCCCACACCCTTGTCTTGATCTCGCCTCGGTTCGACCTCGCCTTGATCGCTGTCGGCTCCACGAAATCGGGGATACGGACACGGACCCTGCAAGCCTGCTTTAGATCGATGGTCAGCAAGCCCTTGTAGGGCTGATAGCAGCGGATCTCGGCCTGAGGGAGAAGTTTGTCGATGTGCAAATAGACGGACAAGGTGCCGGTTTCAAAGCGAGCGGCATTCTTCCAGGCGATGAAGAAGGCGTGCGTGCCCGAGCCGCCGCAGCAGTTCTGAAACGCCCTCGCCTTGCCCCGCAATTCCGAGCCGCCCCATTGCAACCCTTCTTTGGCCGCCAAGATGTGCGTCGGCGAACTCCAGCCCGCATAACCGCCGACCATTCTCGATCCAACGTCCCGCCAGGAGAATTGCTCGCTGTCCGGCTTGTCTCCCGGCCGCAGCCAGGAAACATCGCTGACCTGGCTTTCGACCAACTGATTCCGCAGCATGCGCTCCACGTCGCCCCAATACTCGGGATGGCCGTTGTTGGCCAGCGTCACGGCCAGGCCAAGGAAATCCATCAGTGCGCAGGTCTCGCAGGAGACCACATCTCCCTTCCGTCCGATGACTTCGGGTAGGAAACCGAACCGGGTGCCGGTGGATCGGACGTAACGGTAGATCGCATCGACCCGGCTGAAGAACACGGGGTCTTTCACGTACAAGGCATAATCGGCCGTTCCAACCAAGATGCGCAGGTTGCCGTGCATGTGGCCGCCATGGCGGAAGGTGTTGTCGGGACTGAAAAGCGGGTTCTCCTCGAAGGCCAGCTTCACCAACATCCCGGCTTGGTCGAGGGCCGGTTTGTAGCCTGTCTGCCGCACGCAAGTCATCAGGCTCTTGATTATGAAGCCTCTGATCCAGCCGTCCCGTTTGTAGGTGGCGGGAAGGTGGTCCACCATCTTGCAGATAGCGTCCCGAACGGCCGGATCTTTCGTGTCGGCATACGCTGTCACTAGGGCGTAGAGCACAAGAGCCTGGTCGTCGGGGTCCGCAACGTGCTCCGAGAAGCTGGTCTTCGGACGCACCAACAGCCCGGTCTGCGGATCGAGGTAGGACAGGATCTTTTTCGCCCAGAGTTTTTCGTTGCGGGCCTCCTTGCCTGTCAGGTGCCGGGCCATGATCGCCGCCTGCAACTGACGGCTCATCACGTCGCCGAAGTCGGGCCAGTCGTGGGCGGCCTCGGCCGGGTCGGTCCAGAAGATGTCGAAGTAGGGCAGGCCGTCCTTATCCACCATGTTGTCCAGATAGTTGTACGTTCGCCCCACGTAGGTCTCGATGGCAAAGGTCTGGGTCGTATCGTCGGTCTTGCCATCGGCCTTGGCTCCGAAGGCGGCAACCCAAGGTCTATCCTGCCCAACGGCGGGCGACCAGCCCAGGGCCAGCGCCAGGCATAAGCACAGAAAGAATATCAAACTCCGAAAGAACGCCGCTCGACTCATCACAGTTCTCCTTATCTTGAGCATGATTTTCCTTCCACGAATCGGCCTTGTCAACCGTCACTATCCGGTGTTTGCCGTCCGGTGACGATTGCAGTCCATGGCGATCTAGGGTAAGCTGGCATATTCACAACCCATCTACTGGAGCGAACAATTATGACAATCAACCGACGCACGTTGCTGGCCGGAGGCGCAGCCTTGGCCGCATTGCCCTGTTTTGCTGGCGAAGCCGTGGCCGAAGGAGTCGCAACGTCCGACATGCCCAAGGAAGGCATCATCCTGACGGCAACGATCAAGGCCAAGCCTGGACAGGAAGAGGCCGTGAAGGAAGTTCTCTTGGGAATGGTCGAGCCGACCCGGAAAGAGCCCGGCTGCCTCTGCTACAATCTTCATCAGTCGAAGTCCGACAAGACGCAGTTCATGTTCTACGAGCAGTGGGCCAGCAAGGCGGCAATTGATGCTCACGGGAAAACCCCGCACATGAAAGCCCTGGGCGGAAAGTTAAAGGGCAAGACGGAAAAGGGCGAAGTCGTCTTCTACGAGTTGCTGAAGTGAATCTTCTGGACTGACTGTCGCTGGCCTTGCCAAGAGAGAACGAGCCGTCGTGCCTGATGTTTGCCGCAAACGAAAAGCCCTTCGTGGCGCACTTGCCACGAGGGGCTTTTTTCAACGTTGACCGGACTAGAACTCTATCGGATATCGGGCTGCTCTGCGGCCATGCGTGCTACACGACCTTCTTGATCTCAATGGCCGCTGCAAGGGCCTGCTTCGCCGCATCCACGCTCCCCACGCCCTTGATGAAGGACAAGGCCGCCTTGATCTCCTGGACGCCGATCCCGGTCGGAGCAACCGCTGCCACGACCTGCTTCACCGCCTTGCGCCGCCGCCTCCGGGTGGACTTGAGTTTTGTCACGTACTTCAATGTAGTCTCGATGCCCTGCTTCTTCATGGCATCGACGACTTCCGCAGCCTTGGCCTTGGGGTTCGCCTTGAGGTACTTCCGCACCGCTTGGGCTGTGGTGCCTTCTGTCTTTGGCATGATGGTGGCTTCCTGGTGAGTGGTGAGTTGGAAAACGATTAGTTTGACGGGAGTGGTAACTGTTGTCAAGGAGATGAATGACGGTTCTGCCTATCTGGCAGTGAAGTTCGTGGCTTCCAAAACATCCTCAAGAACCAATTCCCAAAGGGTCGCTTGGATCAACTTCTTTTCCGGGGGATCGGCGACTGCATGCTGTCGATCCGCCCAGTTCAGCTCGAAGATTCTCTCCCAGCTTTTCTCGATTGCCTGCCGGTACTCGGTGTGCGGCAGGGGACGTTGGTGATCACACTTGAAGTACGACAGCCCCTCCTTGGCCAGCTTCTTCTCAAATTCATCACCGGCCCTTTCGGATTCGGGCAGATACCAGTAGTTGAGGACGTAATGCCATAGGTCGAAGTCGGACAGCAGCACTCGCTCGTCCGCCACTTGCATCTCAAGCCTGATTCCCCGCTCCCCTCTGGGAAGATGCCCCGTGGCCCGCAAATCTGGCTTGCAGCGTCTTGCCGTCCACCTATACCAAGCCCAGATCGGCATGGCGGCCTTGCTGGGCCTCGGCGCTGCCAATCGCCGTTCCATCTGCTCGGCCATCCATAGATACGGGCCGAGAAATTCCTTGATGATGTGGCGGAGACTGGCCCGTAATCGGCCCCTTCGCAGCAACTGCTCCCAAGCCTGCTGCGTAAGGATTGACCAGATGACCATGAGTCCCGTCACTCGTCTTCGGTGAAGACCTGGGATTCGCTCTCGCCGTCCAGGTACTCCATGGCCACTCGTGGGCCGCTGCGGACGGCCTCTTCGAGCTTGTCCAAGAGGACTTGGAACGGCATCTCGGCATACTCCTTGCCGGTCAACACCAGGAGCGGATCGACGTATTCCTGCCCGCTCCGGGCCGTGTCCTTCTTCGTCCCTTCGGCGACGAACACCACGGCACGGTCGAATTCCGCTTGGCCGTCCTCGTCCGTTTCCACGGGCGGCGGCAGGAAGTCGCAGTAGGGATCGCCTTTCTCATAGCCACAACCGGGCGTCGGGTTGCCGATGTGCGGCGGCACGGCCTGGGCCGTTACCTGCACCCATCTGGGCGAAGTAAAGGGCGATGCCGGGTCTTGAATCTGAATCCGCCATAGAGTTGCGTAGATGCTCATCGGTCTGCTTTTCGCTGAAGGTAGCCAATCGACACCAGGAACTCATCCATGCGCTGCGTCGTCTTTTCCGACCAGGGTGGCCGGTTGAAGAAACCGTGGCCGACGCCCTCAGCCAAAAACATCTCGGCCCTATGGCCGACCGCCTTGGATTTCGCCACGTAAACCTCAGCCCGCTTGAGCAACTCGTCTTTCGTGCCGAACATGATCAGCGCCGGTGGGGTGTCTTTCGTCAGGTGCGACCTGGGCACGATCTTCCAGTGCGGCTCCTCGGCGGCCGATGGCAGGTAGGGATTGTACAGAACCAGGGCATTGGGCTTGGAGGAAATGCGAGCATCTTCCCCTTCGGCGTCGAGACCAGGGCAGGCAGTGGCGACGGCGAGGTAGCCGCCTGACGAACTTCCGGCAGCCACGATACGATTGGGATCTATGCCGAGTTTGGCGGCGTTCTGCCGCATCCATCGGACGGCGCTTTTGGCGTCCTCGACACAAGCATCCGGTTCGACGCCGTGCCGGGATTTCACCCGGTAGTCGGCCCTGGCGGCAACCATGCCCCGGCTCGCAAGATAGGTCGCCTGTGGCTTGAACTGCTCGTTACTGCCGAATTGGAACCCGCCGCCGAAGAAAAACACGATACCGGGCCGGTTGTCGGTGTCCTTTTAACCGGGCGGATAGTGGACGACGATCTCCAGATCGGCCTGCTTCGTCTTCTTGTAGACGAAGGTCTTGGTCAGCGGAGAATCCGCTGCCTTGACATCGCAAACGACGACCACGGTGACAAAAAGGAAAATCACCATGGGCAGTTTGGCCATCGAGGCTCGAAGTTGTTGCAGGGCTTGGTAACGGGTGAGACGCATTCGTCTTCTCCTTTACTGAAGACCGGATTAGTTTCCGCAGAAGCCAGATCTCGCCTGAGTGACAGGCTTCGTCGTGCAATCCGTGGATAATGACATAGCGAGCAGTATGCGTGCCTCGTCCCGGCAGGGGGCGGGATAGTTGCTCTTCGCTGAGCCGTTCGATCACCCGCCGCAATCGCCCCTGCTGCTCGGTCAACTGGACGATGATTTGTGCCAGCGGCGGCCAGCGGTACGAGGCCACCTGGGCGGGATTGCTCTTCCAACTGAAGATCTCAAACCAGCCTTCGGGGATCTGGGGCAATTCGCCAGCCGCTTCTGTAATAAGCGACTCGACCAGGACAAAACTGTGTCCGGCGTGCCAGAGAATATGGTTGTGGAGTTCCGGCGGCGACCAGCGGGTCTCATCGTCGGTCACGCTCTGGAGCAACCGCAGCGTCTTGCCCCGCACTTCGTCCAACAGCATCAACAGCGATTGGTCAGACATGATCGACTCCTTCGATTCACTGCTTCTTCCACGCCCGGACATATTCGATGTTGAACGTTGATGGCAAGTCTTCGTCCTTCGGCATTCCCATCCACTCGGGCATCGTTTCGCTGTCGAAGGTCAGCAAGAGCGGCTGGTGCCAGTGCGTGTTTTCGACGGAGCGGACAAGCACGCCGTCCACGTAGAACCTCAGTTCGTCCTTTCCCCAATCGAATCCGTAAACGTGGTAATCGTCGGCCAATCGCCACGGGGAGACCCAGGCACCACCCACCTGCCAATGTTCCTTCTCCTTGGGCGTTTGCCAAACGTGGAGGGTGATGTTGACCTTGTGCTCAAAACCCTTGGCCTTACCGCCGATCTCGAACACGTCGATTTCCGTAACCCAGTCGGATTTGCCCTCGTTGTGGAACCAGAAGGAACTTGAGCCGCCCGAATCCATCGGCTTGGCCTTGACCTCGTAGTAGCCGTAGCTGGAGCGGACCTTGGAATGCAGGGCGGCGGAAGTGTAATCGTGGTAGCCGAGTCTTTCCATCTCGGGCGGCAACGTCTCTTTCCGCATGGTCAGGTGCAGCTTGCCGCCCGAGACTGTCACGTTTGTCTCGCTGAAAAGACCGGGCTGGCGGCCCTTCCATCCGACGATCCCCAAGACCCACTTGTTGCGGTCCAGATCCTTGCCCTTGAACTCGTCGCTCATAGACTCGAATTTGATCCAGCCGCCCTTGTTCTGCTGGTCGGAAAGCGGATAGGCATCGGTAACGTGTTTGGGCGTTTCACCGAGCGGGCCGGTGAGATTCCAAATCTTGGTTGGTCGCTTTTCTTCCGCATGGGCAACGGTTCCGAGCAACAGTATCACAACGAGGGCAAGTCTTGTCATGGCGATCTCCTTTTGAAGTGTCAGGTCATGATTATAGTCTTGCAAATGCGACTGGGCAAAACCCCTGTGGTGATCATCTTCATTGGCTTCGCTGTTTCAAGATCGTTTCAAGCTCCTCGATCAACGCTTCCTGCCCCGCCTTAATCTTCTTCCTGGCCGTCGCCAGATCGAAGAACTCGGCCCGGTCGATCTCTGGGAACTCCATTTGCCGCCCTGATCGAGGCGGCCATTCCATCGTGAACGTGTTGCTTTTGATGGCAGCCGGATCGCAGTCGCCTTCAAAGGCCCAGGCATGGACGATCTTGCCGCCCTTCTGCTGAATGGGTTTCAGCGGGATGAAAGGACCGATGGGCTTCACGCCTGCCTCCTCCTCGAACTCCCGCTGGGCCGTGACGAGCAAATCTTCGTCGGCATCCGGTTCGCCTTTGGGAATTGTCCACGCCCCATCGTCCTTGTTGACGAAGTAGGGGCCGCCAGGATGGGCCATGAGGACTTGGAGGACTCCATCCTTGATGCGGTACATCAGGAGACCGGCACTGAGTCTGGGCATGGCGTTCCTATTTCTATCTGGCAGTAAATTCCTTGACCTGTACAACATCGTCAAGGACGAGTTCCCAGAGGGTCGCCTGGATCGACTTCTGTTTTCGGGGATCGGCTATGGCCTGGCCCTTGTCGGCCCAGTCCACGTCGAATATTCTCTCCCAACTCCTTTCGATCTTTCGTCGGTATTGGGCGTGGGGCAATGGGGCACTGTGATCGCATTTGTAGAACGACAGGCCAGCACTGGTCAGATTCTTCTCGAATGCCTCTCCATGCTTTTCGGTCTCGGGCAAGTACCAGTAGTTGAGAACGTAATGCCAGAGGTCGAAGTCGGACAGCAACACCCGGCAGTCTTCCACTTGGCATTCCACTCGAACGCCTTTCGTTCCTTCGGGCAGATGTCCGCCAGCCCGAAGGTCTGGCTTACGCCGAACCGCACCCTCCCATTGATACCAACCCCAGATCGGCATGGCATCTTTGCTCGGCCTTAGAATCGTGAGCCGCCGTTCCATCTGTACTGCCATCCAAATATAGGAACCGAGGAACTCTTGGATGAGGTGGCGGCGAGTGACTCGCAGACGGCCCTTCCGCTGCAAGTGGTCCCACGCCTCCTCGGTTAGAATTGACCAAATGACCATCGAAGTGTAGGACGCCTCCTGATTCTTTTCGGCAATCGATTCAGTCGAGGGACTTGATCTTCACATTACGGAAGTAGATTGGTGCCCCAGCGTGCTTTCCTTGCAGACCGACGTGTCCTTTGGTAGCCATTTCAGCGAGCGGTCGGCTTAGCCAGGGCGGGATGTCGCTGCCATCGGGGTTCTTCTTGGCGGAAGTCCACTTCTTCATGTCAATTTCCGTGACGTGCTCGCTATTGAGGATCACGTAGATTTTCGGTCCCTGGCAGGTGACGGTCATGCGGTTCCATTCACCGGCCTTCTTGACCACCTGCTTGGAAGGAGCCAGGCGTCCGAAGATACCGGCGCACAGCCAAGTCTTCGGAGCACGGGACCATTTTGGGGAGTAGTCATCAAGAATCTGGACTTCGACCGAGTTGGGAACCCAGTTCTTCATGTCGCTCCCGTACACGAATACGCCGCTGTTCGTTCCGGGAGCATTCTTGAATTCCAGGTCGATAATGCAGTTGCCGTATTCCTTCTTCGTCCAGATGTTCTCGTCCTTGGTCGCCGTCAATAGACCGTTTTCATAGTACCACACTCCCTTGGGGAAAATGGCATCGGACAAGTCCTTGTTGAACAGGTTGTCCCATTTCGTCGAGTCGGGGTGCGTCTTGGGCGGAATGACCTCGTCAGCGGCACCTGCCGGTATGCCCCATGCAAGGCAGGCTGTCAGCAGCAACATCATCTTCTTCATCGTGTTCTTCCTTCACAGGTAATGGGGCCGAGGCCCAGGAAATTGTTTGAATTCCAGAATATCATACTGGGCCACACGGTTCCAGCTTTCCCTGTCCAATTCAGGAACTTGAGATACAATATTCCCATGAAAGTCATTTCTCTCCAATCCGGCAGCAACGGCAACTGTATCTACGTGGAAGCAGGCGGCGTCAAGCTGCTCTTCGACGCCGGGATCAGTGCCAGCGATGTCCAAGAGCGGCTCGCCAAGCATGGCCGGGATGTAACTGCGGTCGATGCCGTCCTGATCTCCCACGACCACATTGACCATTGCCGCAGCATGGGCGTCCTGAACCGCACGTTTGGCCTGCCGATCTACGCCACCGCCAAGACCTTCGAGGCGGCCAAGCGATTTGCACTGGGCGAAATCGGAGACCTCCGGTATTTCGTTGCCGGGAAAACGATTCAAGTCGGCAAGGTGACGGTCGAAACGGTTTCTACGCCCCATGACGGGGCAGACGGCGTGGTGTTCGTGGTGGACGATGGCAAGCACCGGTTGGGCATCATGACGGACCTGGGGCATGTCTTTGACGGCCTGGGCGACGTGATCGCATCGCTGGATGCCGTACTGCTGGAGAGCAATTATGATCCCGACATGCTCGCCAATGCCGCTCGCCCCGAGTGGCATAAAGAACGGATTGCAGGGCCGGGCGGTCACATCTCCAATGTCGAGGCCGCCCAACTTCTTTTGGCATCTGCGTCGAAGCGGATGAAATGGGCCTGCTTGGGCCATCTTTCCCACGACACGAACACGCCAGAACTGGCCCTGGCAACACATCGCAAGATCCTTGGCGACCGGTTGCCGCTGTTCTTGGCGACCCGGTACGAAGTGAACGACCCTCGCCTGAAGGCGAGGGCTTCAAAGGCAACGGGATGAGCTACGGACTGAAGTCCTTCGCACATCCCGAATTGAATAACCTGACACAAAGAGCTCACAGTTCGAGCCTTT
>Ga0181520_10000241_pt1 | contig 119381 bp, 113 predicted proteins | sample PEATcosm2014_Bin_29_FD_132451 | JGI IMG/M metagenome (GOLD analysis project Ga0181520, IMG submission 132451) | Peatland microbial communities from MTU Mesocosm Facility, Houghton, MI, USA - PEATcosm2014_Bin02_30_metaG | ecosystem: Environmental > Terrestrial > Soil > Wetlands > Peat | place... | reverse complement strand
CCTTTTCTGCGCCCCGCGTTTCCCACATATTTGCACCACAACCACAACAACCGCCTGTTTTTACTGCAAAAGTGAAAAGACTCAAAAAACCTCTTGCATTATTCGCGGCTAGAGCCCCCCCCCTTTAAATACGATTGATCAAAAACAAGCCCTTCTTAAAACATCCGGCCGCCGGTCCAAATTTTTCCGGATCCGACCTTATAACAACGCCGTTTCTAACAAGCAAGTTCCGTTTTAATTTCAATTGGATATGGAAGGCCTTCTTCAATATTTGTCTGCGCCCTGACGGGCTTGGTTCGTTAAGAAAAACTCTAATTCACCACATCGAACGCGCCGCCCGAGAGAGGCGAATTCTGTGCGGCGTTTTTGTACATATTGATGGTTTTCATCGCCTGCAATTCCTTAAGCAAATTTTGCATCGCGGCTTCCGTTCCCGGGTCGGCCAGCGAGGAATCCGCCGAAACCGCCGCGGACGCCGGAGTCGCCGCCGGAACCGCAACTTCGAATCGGTTGTTTCTCAAATTCCGCTGCGCCTGCATGTTTTCGTGCTGTTGCTCCATCGCCATAGCCAGCGCCTGATTTTGCTGCGCGCTCGCCAGCATCGACGAATCCATCACGCCGCCGTAGGGCAGCTTGGAGCGATCCAGAAACAAGCCCTTGAAGGAGCCGTTGTCCGCGCTTTCCTTCGGCGTTCCCAAGTCCGCAAGCGCGGCGTTCGTCTGCGCGGCGGACGCCTGCAAAACGGCAGTCGGGGAAGGAGGTGCGCTTGAAGAAACTCCGGCAAGCGGAATGCCTCCGTTATTCGAACTCGCCGCCGTTCCCGACGCCGCAATTGCCGCAACAGGAGGCTGAACGGAAGCCTGAACCGTTCCCGTTCCCGAATAAGCCGAAGCGATTTGCGTCGTCTGATCGTCGCCGCTTCCGAACAGGGCGGCGACAATGGTTTTTGACGCCGACTGCCCGTCATTGTTGGCGGCAACGACTTCGTCGGTTACTGCGCCGATGGCGCTAAGCCCGGCCGAAGCCAAACCGGTAATGCCGCCGTAAAGCGTGTCCCCGACGATGCGAGAGACGGGATTGATCGCCTCGTCGGCCAAGGCGCGGTAAATCGTGCTGATCGCGGGAATGTGCTGCAAAGGATTGATCATATCGACGACATCGTCGAAGCTCATCGTTTGCGAGGCAACGTCTACGGCCTCGTTTTTGCGCCCGAAACGCGAATAGCTGTGATCCATGTCCAAGGCAGCGATGTTACCCAAGACCAGATTGGTATTTTCGGATGCGACAGCGCCTATTTCGATCATTCTTTTTCTCCCCGCCTTAGTTAAGCAAGGAGCGTGCCATAAAATAATCGTTATAATTCAATAAATTGCTGAGAATCTGGATTCAGGGAGAGAGGACGTATTTTCCCCTCTATACTTAAGCCGCATTGGCGCACAAGAACCGCCAAGCCTGAATTACCCGTTGAAAGATATGGAAAAATTCAAACCGCATGAAAGTATTTACGCCGGTATTATTCTTGAATTTTTAACGTAAAAGCCGTAAAATCCCCCAATAAGAAAGTGAAATCATGCTTAGAGACAGCATTCAGAAACATTGGGCTAAGGCAGCCGTTCTAGCGACTCTTTGCGGAACGACAGCGTGGGGAATCCTCACGGGGAATCCTTATCCTGCATGTGTTATGGGGATCGTTACTGCGCCAACTACCGCATATTGGTATATGAAATACCTAGAACGTGACGTTGCAAAAGGGTTAGTAGAGATAAAAGGGAAAGATTCAGAAAAAAAGATGTTGGCCAGGCTAACCTGCCATAGATCGAAAAGAAATCTATTTGGGATTAGACTCCCAACTGCCGAATCATAAATTTTTATAGAATATTTTCTTGATATTACGGGAACGTCCGATTGGTGTGTTTCTGGCAAATCTTGTTGTGTCTTCTCCTGCCATTTTAAGTTTAAAAAATCTGGAATAAACATTAGTGCTGCGTCTGTTTGGCGCGACAGTAGTTTTCTGTTTGGCATTCTTTGTTGGCTTTGTAACATTTTTTGCAGATATAATAAATCTGTCCACAATATCGAAATTGCCGATAGTTAGACCAAACAACAAGGATGCGGACAGAACAAAATCTTTTACGATCGGATGCGCCTGAAGATAGTCATCGCTAAAAAAATGCAAAGAAAATTGGCTAACATAATAAGGTGCTGCAATACTAAAAAATGCTCGTTCCGCAATCTTTCCTAAACTCCAAGTGCGTTCATTTTGTTTGATAATTTCTCGATTTTGATCCCTGATTTCTTGCAGAACCTTCAAACTCTCTTTTTGAGTTTGATCGTCTGAAGTTTTCTGATCGAAAACGGCATATCGTCTATAAGTATAAGGATTTGGCTTCTTCATAATGCTTGCCTATAAAAAGATACAAAATCAATAAAGTCACTGTACCTGAAAAACGCGAAACTAACTAATAAAAACAATGGTTTATGGATTATTAACGCGCCGCTCGGTCTTTAAGCATAAGGCCGAGTAAATGCGTAAAATTTGAAGCTATCGCTGCAATTATATGTTTAAATTCGGATACAAATTGCCCCTTTGCTTTCATCGAAAAGCGAGGGCTTTCCTACCCCTGTTCCAATTCCGTATCCCAGTACAGAAAGTCGCGCCAGCTGTCGTGCAAATAGTTGGGCGGAAACGCGCGGCCGTTTTCCTGTAATTCCGAAGTTTTCGGCCTCCACGGAGCGCGGCGCGGATACATGCCGCATTGATCGGGCAAGTGGCCGCCTTTTCGCGTGTTGCACCCGCCGCACGCCGTCACGACGTTTTCCCACGTCGTATGGCCGCCTTTGCTGCGCGGAACGACATGATCGAACGTTAGTTCGGGCGTCGGCCTCCGCCGCGAGCAATACTGGCAACTGAAGCTGTCGCGCAAAAAGACGTTGAACCGCGTGAAGGCGGGATAGCGCGACGGCGAAACGTATTCGCGCAACGCGATGACGCTGGGCAGCTTCATGCGGAAGGAGGGTGAATTGACGGTGCGGTCGTACTCGGAAAGAATATCGACGCGCTCCAGAAAGACGGCCTTGACGGTGTCCTGCCAAGACCACAGCGAAAGAGGGAGATAACTGAGCGGACGGAAATCTGCGTTCAGAACGAGGGCGGGGCAACTTTCCAAAGACGGCGTCACAGCCTGTTTCCCTATTTAAAGTTCGAATCGACTTTAAGTTCCCGTAATCTGATAAAAACGCCGCGCCTTGTCCAGAAGAAAGAGTTCGGAAAACGCGTCAGGCAATCCCCGCGCGCAGCAAATCGTGAATATGCAGAATGCCGACCGGCTTATCCTTTTCGACGACGAATACCTGCGTGCGTTTTTTGTCGTTCATGATCTGAAGGACTTTCGCCGCCAGAATGTCGGGGGCAACGGTCATAGGGGCCTTTGTCATGATCTCGGCGGCCGTTTTCGAGGTCAATTCCGCGTCCATATGCCGCCGCAAGTCGCCGTCGGTGATGATGCCGGTCAGTTTTCCCGAAGCGTCGACGATCCCCGCGCATCCCAGACTCTTCTGCGTCATGACGAGAAGCACGTGCGACATTGCGTCCGTTTCCTTAACAAGCGGCATATCGCCGTCCTTGCGCATGATATCGCATACGCGCATCAGCTTTTTGCCCAGTTTGCCGCCCGGATGGAAATTGCGGAAATCCTCGGCGGTAAATCCCTTCATCTCCATCAAAACGACGGCCAAGGCGTCGCCCAAAGCGATCATCATCGTCGTCGAGGTGGTAGGCGCCAGTCCCATCGGGCAAACTTCGGCCACGGGCGGCAAAATCAGCGCAACGTCCGAAGCCGTGGCAAGCGAACTTTTCGCGCCGCTTGTCATGCCGATGAGGGGAATCGAAAAACGGCGGGAATAATGGATCAAATCCGTCATTTCGGAAACTTCGCCCGAATTGGACAGCGCAAGCACGACATCCTCGCTCACGATCATGCCCAAATCGCCGTGGCTCGCCTCGCTCGGATGAACGAAATACGCAGGCGTGCCGGTCGAGGCCAACGTCGCCGCGATTTTCCGCGCCACGTGGCCGCTTTTGCCCATGCCAGTCACGATGACACGGCCTTTGCACGCGCGCATCGTTTCGGCGGCTTTCAAAAAGCTGTCGTCGAGCGCGTCGCCCAAAAGCTTTAAAGCCTCGCCCTCGGCAGCCAGAACGCGCGCCGCCGCGCGCAAAATGTCCGAATCGTTCATTTTATTTTGGTCGCGACTGCTCTGCGGTACGCCAGCTTCGCTGGCTCCCCGATCAGGAAGAATGCTCGCCATCGCTCGCGGGCGCGACTGCGACAGGGTGTTATTTTTATTCATGCGGCCTTTTACCACGGGAAACGGAAGTCGCCAAATCCCTAATTTAAAAGGTTAAAACTGGAGATTTGACAACATTCAATCTGAAAAAATTTAAGGAAAGCAGAACTACCCCACGATCACCCTGTGCTTCACCAATTCCAGCATCGGCAAATCGTGCGGCGCGTTGCCGTACCCAAAGCTTTCATCGAACGGCCCGTTGAACGCGAGCCACGCCTTGACACGCTCGGCCTTGCGTGTGCGCGTGCAATTTCCGTTAATCATCTCTCCCGTCACGACGCCGCCCTCTATGCCGATGTCGGTGCAGATCAAAGCGTCGTGCGGCACGTCGCGCAGCAGTTGGGGAAGATAAAGGCTCAAGCTTCCCGACGCGATGACGATCGTGTCGCCGTTTTTGCGGTGCTCGCGCAAGGCGCGCATCACAGGCTCGTTGAATTTTTGCCATTTCAGCGTTTTGCCGACGGCTTTTTCCAAATCCGCGATTTTTTTGCCTTTTAGAACGTGGCGCAAAAGAACGCTTTTGACGAAAGTCCGCGCTTCTTCCGTTTGTTTTCTCCGCGCGCGGCTCAAAACATACCGCAGAACGCCTTCAAGAAGCGCGGCATAGGCCCAAACGGCGTTCGACGCGAAAATCAAAAACGGAAATTCGGCATCTTCCGTGATAAGGGTCTTATCGAAATCGAAAATCGCAACTCGTTTCATGCCGCAAGTCCTAATAAAGTCTGCGCGCACAAAGCGGTATCCGGCACGCCTGTGCGCTTGACGGCGGCTTCGGCGTCGTAAAGACGGCGCAAAGCCGCTTCCGCCTTCGTTCGAGGCCAGCGCCGCAATTGCGAGGTCATCGCGCCCTCAAATTTCCAGAAAACAGGAGGTTGCAACCGCTTGACGGCGTCTGGCGCAGCCACGCCCTTGTCCATTTCCGCCCGCGCCCATGACAGGCGCACAAAATGCCGCTGCGCCGCGCGTAAAAGGGCGACGGGCGAGGCCTGTTCGGCGTTCAGCCGGTCGATCAATTGCGCCACCCGCTTCGTTTCTCCCGCGCCTATCGCAAAAACCAGATCGTCGAGTTCGGCAGCGCCCGCATCCTGCACGGAAGCATGAACATCCGCCATCGTCGCAGCATTATTTTTTCCGACATACACGGCGAACTTCTCCAATTCGCTGCGCATCGCCAAACGGTCGGGAGGCAGAACGTCGGCCAAAGCCCCGATGACATCCCGCGCGGCGCGAATGTTTTCTGCCGCCAGAATTTCCGCAATCGTGCGCTGGCGTTGAACCGCGTCCTCGACATAGCAGGGTATGGCGCAAGCCAAAGGTGTTTCCCCTTCGCATAGCGCGCGTAGTTTCGATTTCTTTTCCACATCGCCCGCTTCGATTAGAAGCAAGCTGTCGCCCGAAGGCATATCGGCCAGAAGGGAAGCCAAAGCCGCAGGTAAATTTTCATCCGGATTCTGGATTCTGACAAGCCGACGCCCCCCGCCAAAAGCCACGGATGCCATTTCGTCGGACAGGCGGGCGGGGTCGTCGGCAAGGGAAGAAGAGGGCAACGTGATGGAGCAAAACGGATCGTCGGGATTGGGAACAATCAATTTCGCCAAACGCGCGCTTCTTTCGCCAACCAACCCCATGTCCGGCCCGTAAACCAGAATAACCCGCATGGCAGGATCGGGCTTATTCAAAAAAGCGTTGATGCGCGAGGTCGGAAGCTTCATGCATCTGATTTAAGGCATTTTTCCGCGCGCGGGAACAAAAAAAAGAGCCTGATCGTTAAATCAGGCTCTTTATTCCCTTAAGGAGAAACTTTTACAAAGCGATCTGAACCTCTTCCGTTGAGGCGCGCATCTCTGCGGGCAAGGTCATGCCGACTTCGTGCGCGGCGCGGACGATGCGTTCGCCGATGCTGCCGACGCGGGCTGCGGCCGCTGCATAAGAAGCCTGCGAGCGGCGGATGGCGGCGATTGTCTTATCCAGGGCCACGAGATTGGTCTGGTTGGTCATCGCGACCAATCTTTCCAAGGTCTCGTCCGTGGAGCCTATCGCGCTGCTGAACTCGTAATTCTGAAACATGATCTTCTAACCTCGTGAGTGATTCGCTCTTTCGCTCTTGATAAGTCCACTTTATCGACGAATATTGAATCCGAGGTTAATTCGCTCCCTTTTTTTCAAAAAAAAGAGCCTTGAAAACTTTATGTTTTATTCGGGTTTATTGACGGATTGTTAATCGTGATGTGCTATATCTGTGCCCGGCGAATCGCTAAAAGATGAGGAAAACCATCATGTCCAGCTCCCTTTCGACGACTGTAACCGGCCTTTATCAGACCGTGTCTCGCGCGACACAGTCTGCGGACAACATAGCTAACGCTTCGTTAACGGGAAAAAATGTGGACGGCGATCTGGTGAATCTCAAGACCGACAGCGCGACTTACGCCGCCGAAGCCGATGTCGTCAAAACGGAAGAGAAAATGCAGAAATCCCTTCTCGACATCAAGGTCTGAAACCGCCTTTCCAGTTAAAACCACACGCGCAACTTTTCTGAATTAAAACAAAAACGAAAAAGATGACCAGCTCGCAAGCGATGCTCACCGCGCTTATCGCCTATTTCATCTGGGTCATCTACGACACCGCAATCAAATTTGGCCAGCAAACGCCGGTCTCGCCCTTTCTCGTTATGGCAATAGTGGGCTATACTGGCGCGATTGGCTTAACTGCTTTTGCCGTTTTTGCCCGGGTTCTGCCGAAGCTCCGCCCTACGCGCTGGCGGGAACAGGGTTGCACGGCGGTTTGTGCCGCTTCCATTACTATTGGTAATATCATCGCCGTTAAGCATCTCCCATTGGCGCTCTACTATGTCATTTTTTTTACATCGCCTCTTATCGTTGCCGTCCTTTCTGCCGTGCTTAAACACGAAATCCTTACCCCCATTAAAATTGCTTGTCTTGTGGCCGGTTTCTTTGGAACTATTCTTGCGATAGGCGTGCATGGCGGAAGCGGGGATATAATCGGCTATCTTGCCATTTTTGTCGGCATCATGGGATTTTCCCTGCGCGCAATCTTCGTGCGTCACATGGGAAAAACCGTCACTTCGGAAAGCACACAAATTCTCTGTAATTTATTTGCAGGCACAGGCGGAGTCTTGGGCTTTCTTCTCCAGCCATCCGGCGGTGGTATAGGAATAATGGCCTTCCTCATTTTCGCTTTTGCCGGAACCTTAACTCTTCTTGCGAGTCTCCTATACTTCCGGGCGATTCAAAATACTGTCTCAACGAACGTTGCTCAGCTCCAATATACTCAAGTCGTCTTTGGCGCGCTTTTTGGTTACATTTTTTGGCGCGACATTCCCACATGGAATCTTGTCGTTGGTTCAGTCATCATCATAGCCTCCGGCATGTTCTTGGCGTCTCAGGCGAGAAAAACAAAAAATGCAGTAGAATAAATAATTCTCAGAAAAACTCTTACCCCTTCACCGTCTCATCCTCTTTTTTCTCGCCCTGCGCCTTTTGCGCGTCCGACGCGTGAACCTCGAACGTCAGTTTATCCGCAGCCGCATCGAATCCCACCGTCACCGCCCCGCCTTTTTGCAAAGCGCCGAACAGCAATTCCTCGGCCAAGGGCTTTTTGACATGCTCCTGTATGACGCGACTGAGCGGCCTCGCGCCGTATAACGGATCGTATCCTTTTTGCGCGAGCCACGTCCGCGCTTCCGGCTTCAAGTCGATCGTCACGCCGCGCTCGCCCAACTGGCTTTCAAGCTGCAGGATGAATTTTTCCACCACGCGCTCGACGGTCTCGCGCGATAACGCGCTGAAGGGGATAATCGCGTCCAAGCGGTTGCGGAATTCCGGCGAGAAGAATTTGGTGATCGCCTCGACGTCCTCGCCCGAACGCGCCTCGCGCACAAATCCTATTGCGGGCTTCGCGAGTTCGGCCGATCCCGCGTTCGTCGTCATGATCAAAATCACATTGCGGAAATTAACGACCTTTCCGTTATGATCGGTCAAATTCCCGTGATCCATCACCTGCAACAAAATGCCGAACAAATCAGGATGCGCTTTTTCGACTTCGTCCAGCAGCAAAACGCAATGCGGTTGTTGATCGACGGCGTCGGTTAAGAGCCCGCCTTGCTCGAACCCAACGTATCCGGGCGGCGCGCCGATGAGCCGCGACAGACTGTGCTTTTCCATGTATTCGGACATGTCGAAACGCTTCATCTCGACGCCCAAACTCGCTGCCATTTGCCGCGCCACCTCGGTCTTGCCGACGCCGGTCGGTCCCGTAAACAAATAACATCCGATAGGCTTTTCCGGCTCGCGCAAACCCGCGCGCGCCAATTTGATCGCCGCGACCAAAGCGCCGATGGCCTCGTCCTGCCCGAAAACGAGCGTCTTCAAATCGCGGTCTAGGTTCCGCAACGTCTCGCGGTCGTCCGCGCCGACCGATTTCGGCGGCACGCGCGCGAGTTTCGCAACAATGGCCTCCATATCCGCGACATCCAGAAGCGGATTGCGTTTTTCGGGAGGCAGCAGCATCTGCGACGCTCCCGCCTCGTCGATCACGTCGATAGCCTTATCCGGCAATTTGCGGTCGTTGATATACCGCGCGGAAAGCTCGACGGCGGCGCGTATCGCCTCGTCGGTGAAGCGCAAATGATGATGTTCCTCGTAAACAGGCTTCAATCCCGCGAGAATTTTAACCGCATCCTCGACCGAAGGCTCGTTGATGTCGATTTTCTGAAACCGCCGCGCCAGCGCGTGGTCTTTCTCGAAATGATTGCGGTATTCCTTGTACGTCGTCGATCCGATGCAGCGCAACGAGCCGTTCGCCAGAGCGGGTTTCAGCAAATTCGACGCGTCCATCGAGCCGGAAGACGTAGCGCCCGCGCCGATAACCGTATGAATCTCGTCGATAAACAAAACGGCGTGCGGAACGGCCTTCAATTCCTTCAAAACGGCCTTGACGCGCTCCTCGAAGTCGCCGCGATACCTCGTCCCCGCCAAAAGCAACCCCATATCGAGCGCGAAAATCACCGCCTCGCGCAAGGCGTCGGGAACTTCGCCGCGTACGATCCGCCGTGCCAATCCTTCGGCAATCGCGGTCTTGCCTACGCCCGGATCTCCGACGTAAAGCGGATTATTCTTCTGCCGCCTGCATAAAATCTGAATCGTCCTATCAACCTCGTCGCCGCGCCCGATCAACGGGTCGATATGCCCTTCTTTCGCCTTTTCGTTCAGATTGACGCAAAAGTTATCAAGCGCGCTAGCTTTTTTGACGCCACCTTCGCTTCCGGCCCTCTCTTCTTCTTCACTTTCGCCCTCGGCGGCCTCGCCGGATTTCGTGATGCCGTGCGAGATGTAATTGACCGCGTCGAAGCGCGTCATGTTCTGCGCCTGAAGGAAAAACACCGCGTGGCTTTCGCGCTCCGAGAAAAGAGACACAAGGACATTAGCGCCTGTCACTTCCTCGCGCCCTGCGGATTGCACGTGAATGACGGCGCGTTGCAAAACGCGCTGGAATCCGGACGTGGGTTTGGCGTCGCCTTCGTAAGCGTCGATGACAAGATCGGCCAGTTCCGAGTCGATGTGCCGGATCAATTCTGCGCGCAGCATCTCCAGATCGACGTTGCAGGCGCGCAAAACGGCGACGGCGTCGGCGTCGTCCAGCAGCGCGAGCAAAAGATGCTCCAAAGTCGCATATTCATGCCTGCGCTGGTTGGCCAAAGCCAACGCGCGATGCAACGTCCGTTCAAGAGTGCGAGAAAGCATATAATTCCCAACCTTCGAAGCTTAAAGTATAGTACCAAACAAATGGGCGTTCATGGAAAATATGCAAGGGGTCGCCAACGCCCGCGACAAAGGAAATTTCTATGCTTGTTCTAGGCCTTGAAACCAGTTGCGACGATACAGGCGTTGGCATCGTCGATGCCGACCGCAACATTCTTGCAAACGTCGTCGCCTCGCAACTTGCGGCGCATAAGCCGTATGGAGGCGTCGTGCCCGAAGTCGCCGCGCGCGCGCATTTGGACGTTATCGACGGCGTTATCGCGCAAGCCTTGAAAGAATCCGGCCTCAGCCTTTCCGATATTGCTGCGGTGGCCGCGACGACGGGGCCAGGGCTTATCGGCGGCGTCATGGTCGGCTCGATGATGGGCAAGGCGATTTCAGCGGTGCGCAAGCTTCCCTTCATTTCGGTCAATCATCTCGAAGCGCACGCGCTCACCGCGCGCCTCACGAACGACATCGATTTTCCCTATCTGTTATTGCTGGCGTCCGGAGGCCATTGCCAGTTGCTTCTGGTGCACGGCGTCGGCGATTATCGCCTTTTAGGGCGCACGATCGACGACGCGGTGGGGGAATGCTTCGACAAATGCGCGAAAATGCTGGGGCTTGGCTATCCCGGCGGGCCGTTAATCGAGGTCGCGGCACGTGACGGCGATCCTAAGAAATTTTTGTTACCAAGACCCATGCTCGGCCGCAAAGGCTGCGATTTCTCGTTTTCGGGCCTTAAAACTTCCGTAAGGACACTAATCGAAGGTCAAACCCTAACGCCAATCCTCGTCTCCGACATGGCCGCGAGCCTTCAATCGGCGATAGCCGACAGCATCGCCGACCGCGCCCGTCACGCCTTCGCAATTCTGAAAGAAGAAAAGCAATCCGTCACGGCTTTCGTTGCGGCAGGAGGCGTCGCAGCAAACCAAAAACTCCGCGAGCGCCTCACGAAGATCGCCGAAGAAAATAACGTCGCCTTCGCGGCCCCTCCGCCCGAACTCTGCACCGATAATGGCGTCATGGTCGCATGGGCGGGTCTTGAAAGATTCCGCTTAGGCTTGACCGACGGCCTTGATGTCCGCGCCCGTCCGCGTTGGCCTCTTGAGGAAGTTCGAAACGCCCGATGTTAACCATAATTTCTTCTTTTTAATTTCATGGGCGCGTAGTACTTTCCGGACATTCGAAAACCCTATTTATAAAAGGAAAAATTCATGACCAGCGACGAGCCGCAAAAAAGAATAGAAATCGTCGGCAGCCAATATGAAATCGAGCTTGAAGTGGCGAAGGCGTTAAGGGCGGCTGTGGTTTTTTTCGTGCCGACTATGTTAACCCCGCTTTTTTTCAATCCCGACGACATTTATTTTGACGAAAAGGATAAGCTCTTTAAGCTGGGGGACGGCGTCGAAGTGCCGACTGGTTTAATGCCGCCCGAAAAAGCCAACGACCCGGCGCAGCTTTCCACGGTTCTTGCGCGCGTCAAGCCGATGTGGAAGATGATGAAAAAAATAAACATTTTTATCACTATCGTGACGGCCAATATGGAGCGTCCGCAAATCGGCAACAAAGAGGCGGACGTTATTCCCATGCGAAACGCCTTACTGAAGCACAAGGACTGGATGAATATAATCCGGATCGACCAGGAATGGTTTAACGAGAACAAGGAACAAATCCCTGCCGCCAGCTATGTTTGGCTGGACAACACGGGAAAAGTCAGATTGGCGACGATCTTCGCCTCGCAAATTTGCGCGCCGGATTCGACAGCTAAGTTTGATAAACTATTCGACAACGATGCCTATTTATACATCGATAACGTAAATGGCCTTCTTATGAAAATGGGCGAACCGACGACGGACGAACTGCTTGCTAATCTTGAACCAAACTTTCCCATGAGGGCGAACAAACAGCGGCCAATACACGGCATAACGGCCTAAGCCGCCTTCGCCGGAGCCGTCTCGTTTTCCGTCAACAGGCGGTAAATCGACGCGACATCTTTCGCGTCGCGCAACCGCTGGCACAACGCGGCGTCGCGCAGAAGGCGCGACACGGAGGCTAAAGCCTGCAAATGGTCGGCTCCGGCGTCTTCGGGCGACAGAAGCAGGAAAACAAGATCGACCGGCTTTTCGTCGATCGCCTCGAAATCCACGGGCTTCTGCAAACGCGCGAAGAATCCGAAAACCTTTTTAAGACCGGGCGCGCGCCCGTGAGGAATGGCGATGCCTTGCCCGACTCCCGTCGTGCCCAATCTTTCGCGTTCCCACAAAATGTCGAATACGGCGAACTTATCCATGCCGAGAATGAGCGCGGTCGAAGCCGCGAGGCTTTGCAGCGCATCCTTTTTCGCCAAAACGGTCAAAGACGCGTCGATAGCCTGCGGAGAGATCAAATCGCGCATGGAAAGCGTCTGAGCCATGAATGACCCTTACGCTTTCCGCGAGGGCGGAGCGGATTCGGCGGGATCGACCCAGCCGATATTCCCGTCTTCGCGGCGATAAATCATGTTCAGTCCGCCGTGGCCGCGGTTGCGGAACAAAAGCGCGGGCAAATCGCCCAGATCAAGGCGCATCACGGCTTCGCCGACCGTCAGCGTCTCCACGGGCGTCGTCATTTCGGCGATCACGGCGGGATTATCGCCGACTTCTTCGTTCGCGCCTTTTTCGTCGCCGTGAAGCACAAACGAACTGGCAAGCATGGAATCGGCTTTTTCCCGTTTGGCGTCATGATGATGTTGAGTAATCTTGGTTTTATGGCGGCGCAGGCGGCCTGAAAGCTTGGCGACGGCGGCGTCGAACGCGGGGTAGGGCTCGACGGCTTCGGCGGTGCTTTGCAGAAGCGTGCCGTGTCCCCCATGCACGAGAATATCGGCGCGGAACAAATGGGCGTCGCGCGAAAAAGTCACCGTGGCGTCCAAAGAATCATCATAATACTTGCCAACAACCTCCTCCAGATGGAACTTCACATGGCTGCGCAAAGCGTCGCCAACATCGATTTGCTTGCCCTTGACAGACAGTTTCATAGAAGATCTCATTGTAAAAGTTGAAAGATAAGTCGCTTTGACCGTCCGGCGGCTCTGCCGCCAAACGACCCTGTGCCATCCTCCTTCGCCAAAGCTTCGGAGGACAAGTGGCTCTGGGCATAAGTCCCATTTCATCAGAAAACGAGCCCCGTACATAAGGACAACTTCCCGCTTCTGTCAAGAAAACAGGAAAACCGATAATTCTGAACGGGTTAAGGTTTTCAGGTCCCAATCAATTCAAGAAGCGCGTCCCATTTTAAGGGGTGGTGGTGCGGCCGAGAAGACTCGAACTTCCAAGAGATTTCTCCCACCAGCACCTCAAGCTGGCGCGTCTACCAATTTCGCCACGGCCGCATGCCCCGTAAAAAGAGGTAAGGGCAAGCCAATAGCAGAACTCCCACGCCTTTATCAAGGGGTTATGCCGTCCCGCCGGATTATTTCGGCCCTTCTTGTCCGCAGGCGATTTTCTTCCTGTTGACGCGTGCCTTGGCGGCCACTCGCGCATTCCTCAGGCGAGTCAAATCGGCGGAAGACGATTTTCCGCCCGTGCTTTTGGCGAAGAGAATCCTTGTTTTGTTGGCCAGTTTATCAATGGTTGTCTCGTCTTCATGATGATCAATGCTGGCCAGTTTTTTAAGCCCGTTTTCGCCGCTGGCTTTGAAAGCATAGCTTTGGGCTTTTTGTACCGCTTCTATGGTAGCGTCATCCGGATCGCCGAGCATATCCGTTACCAGATCGCCGTTGACGAAGCCGTTGAGCCTTAAAACCAAGCGTCCGATACTCCCGATTTCCCCTCCGGTGAGCGGGTGGGAGTCGTCCATAAGCCTGTTAAGGCAAAGCTGAATAGGCTTGGCCACGACTTCGCGGCGAATCTCGCGGATTCGTTCCTCTTTTTCAAGATCGTCGGGCTCGATCCTTTCCTGTCTAAGGATATCGCGCGCCTCAAGTCGCATATAAAAACATGAATACCGGTTGCCTAACACCAAAGCGGACAACGGCTTGTTTATTTTGGGTTCCATATACCCCCCCCTGATAATAGGATAACTATCTGAAATAACTTTACGATTGCATGCTGTCTATCACGCTTTATTGCTTTTAAAAAGGGGAAAAGGGCAACCCCCGATTTAAAAACTTACGGAACAGCGGCATTCTTACGCCTTTATCAAAAGATTACGGAGTAGGCGGGCGGGAATTATCCTGAACCGAACGTCCGGCGGGAACAGACAGATTTTCAGCCGCCAAATCGCTTTCGATAACTATAATGGCGCAATCAGCTTCCGCTTGAAGGTCCGGACAAAGCTGGGCTTTATTTTTTTGCGCCTCTTTCATCCAAAAAAGGGCGTCCGGCAAGGATTTTTCCACGCCGCGTCCGGCATAGAACTTGGCGGCGACGCTCATCTGGCCTTCGGCATATCCGGCGTTCGCCGCTTCGAGGCAAAGATCGAAAGACACTTTATCCCGATCCTCTCCATGGTTAACGGGAATGAGGCAATCGTCGATAAGCGTTGCCAGCGAAACCTTCGCGCGCGAAGAATTATATCCGCCGTCGTCGGGCATCGCGGCCGCGATAAAATAATATTTTGCGGCTTTTTTGAAAAAATCCTCGGCGGCTTTAATATCCGTATCTAACAAAGAATCCGCCTTTTCCTCGCAAAGCAAGGCGATGCCGAACGGCGCTGCGGAAATTCTGAAAGGAGAATCCAAAAGCGACCCTAAATATCCCACGGCCCGCACGAAATCCGCCATATCCCCTTTTTCCAGAAAACGCTGCGCGAATCCGGACGCGCGCCTCAAAGTATCGTCAACGTCTTCAACGGATGAAATCATCGTCAGGCTTTCTTGCAATGAGGTTTTATGCCGGTTGTCGCGAAAAAGTCCCTCTCTTCGGGTTCATGCGCCGGACTATTTCGACGCCGCGCAAAATTTCTGCCGCCTTTTGACGCGCGCGATAGCCGCCGCACGCGCGCTCCTGATTCTCAGGTCGTCGATCAAGGTCAGGCCTTCTCCGCCCGTTTTGTTGGGCAGGACCCTCGAGATTTGGTTCTTTAATGCTTTGACGGATTCGAGGGTTTCGCCGTCGCTGCCGGCAACCAGTTTTTCCAGCAACGCATCGCCCGAGATTCCGGAGGCCACCATAACCGTTTTTCGCAAAAGATCGCAAATCGCGTCGTCGGGGCGGCCGCCGAAGCCGTCTTTTATATCGCCGGTGACAAAGCTGCTGAGCGTCAAAATCAAGGTTCGGAGAGTTACGATGTCCCTCGGCTGGAGCGGGTAGGCGCTGTTCGTCAGTCTGGCAAAACAAATCTTCATAGGTTCGGCCACGACTTCTTTGCGGATATCGCGGATTTGCTTCTCGTTATTTGGATCGCCAACATCGATTTTTCTCTGATTGACGATATCGCGCGAGATGTCTTTGATTTTCTGGAACGAATAATTGTTGCGCAAAAATAAAGCGCTCGGCGGTTTGTTTGTCTCCGGCTCCATATATATATCTCCCTTGAAAATCAAACGTACGTGAAATGAATTCGCCTTTTTTTGTTGTCTACCACGCTTTTTTGCTTTCAAAAAGGGAAAAGGACTAAACTAAAACGCCCAAAACACATTGATTTATAAAGATGTTCATGACTTTAGGCTTAACGAAACAAAAGCTTTTTGAAAACGAAAAAGTTTATTTCTTCAAAAGCTCTCCGACATTATCGGAATAGACGGCGGCGATCCCCGCCGCCATCAATTCCTTGGCGCGTGCGGAATCGTTGATCGTATAAGCCAGAACGGGCATGGGGGAATCGCGCAGGATTTCAAGGCGTTCGGGCGTCAGCAAGTCGGCTTTAAAAGTGACGGTCGAAGCTTGGGTCAACGTGGCCGTTTTGATCCAGTCGTCCTGCCACTCTTCCAACAGCAATCCGCGCGGCCAGTCTGGGTTCAGCTGCGCGGCGATCAACAAAGCGTCGGCATGGAAACTCGAGATAACCGGCGGCGGCATGTCCTTCGGCCATAATTTGGCGGCCTCGATCAAAGCGACCATGACGGTCGCCTGCGTGCGTCCGGGGCTTGGTTTCAGTTCCAGAATCAGCCGCATGTCCGACGCGGCGCAAAAAGCCACCAATTCCGCCAACGACGTTACGCGCGTATTCGAAAAAGAAGGCGAAAACCAGCTTCCGGCGTCGAGCAACTGCAAGTCTTTCCACGCCAAGGAGGCGACGGGGCCGCGTCCGGACGTCGTGCGGTCGAGCGTATCGTCGTGCATCAGGACGGGAACGCCGTCCGAGGTCAGTTTAACGTCAGTCTCGATCCATTTGGCTCCGGCGTCGCGGGCGGCGATAAACGACTCCAGCGTATTTTCGGGCGCGCGCCGCGGCGCGCCGCGATGGGCGACGACGGGAGGAAAAAACTCGATTTTTGCTGGATACATGCTCGAAATCAGTTTGTTTGCAGAGAAGTGAAAAAAGCTTCGATGCAAGCCACCCCCATGGTCGCGAAGCCGAAGTTTTTACGATGTTCCAGCCCGCCGAGAATCAATCCCGTCGCCAAAGCCTGCATCGCGACGGCAGCTTGGCGCGGCGTCCAGAAAGGCGCAAGCATTTTTAGCTCCCTCGCACGGGAAAAAAGCTTTTCGGACAGATCCAGCATGCGGCTTTTGCAAGCGTTGCGGCGCTTAATAATACCAAGCATTTCCTCGACATATTCGCAGCGGAGAAACAGAATCGTGACGACGTTGCGCCGCCTTTTGTCTTTCGCCATCATTTTAAGCGAATGAACGCAGGCGCTTTTCAAATCGAGAAGCGGCGTCGCCGACGGCTGGGCCGTCAACTCTTCGAGCATGTCCTCATAAGGGAGAAAAATCCGCTGCGCCAGAGCGTCGCACAAGGCGGGCTTGTCCTTGAAATGCCAGTAAACGGCGCCGCGCGTGACCCCGGCCTCTTTGGCGACGTGCTCAAGAGACGACCGCGTCACGCCGCGAGCGTAAAAAACCTTCTCCGCCGCGTCAAGAATGCGCCCGCGTGTCTTTTCGGCATCGTCTTTGGTTCGTCTGGGCATTGCGCGATTTTACTTCTTTACATACATACACAAGTGAATGTATAAGTCTTCGTGATCCTCTTGTAAACGGCTTTATCCATGCGCCGCGTTTCTTCTCCTGTTTTCCTTCCATCCTGCGCCGCCGCCCTGCTTTTAGGGGCGTGCGCCGTCGGGCCCGATTTTTTGCCGCCTCGGGCGCCCAGCGTTTTGTCCTATGATTCTACGCCTATGCCCGATACGACAGCGGACGGCGCGCAGAAAATCCTGTCCGGCGAAGACATTCCTGCCGAGTGGTGGGCGTTGTTCCGTTCCGAAAGCCTGAACAGGCTCGTGACGCAGGCGATTAAAGACAATCCCGATCTGGCCTCGGCCGAAGCGGCTTTGCGCGTGGCCGAAGACAATCTGTCGGCGGAAAGCGCGGCGTTCTTCCCGACCGCCAGCGGTTCTTTCTCTTCGTCGCGTCAGCGCATTTCAGGAGCGTCTGATGCGGGCATGGTTCCCAGTTACGACTATTCGCTTCATGCCGCTTCGGTGGGCGTTTCATACAACCTCGACGTCTGGGGCGGCACGCGTCGCGCCGTTGAAGAGCTGCAAGCCGAAGCCGACGCCGCGCGTTTTCAAAAAGAAGCGGCCACTCTCGCTTTAACCTCTAACGTCGTTACGCTGGCCGTCACGGAAGCGTCTTTGCGCGAGCAGATAAAAGCGGCGCGCGAAATTATTGCGGCTCAGGAAAAAGTTCTGGACATTTACAACGTGCGCTTCGCGTCGGGAGCCGTGTCAAAAAGCGCCGTGGTCGCGCAGCAAGCGGCGCTGGCTTCGGCAAGGGCGGGATTGCCGCCTTTGCAGCATCAGCTTGTCGTGACGCGCCACGCCTTGTCGGCTCTCGTCGGGCAAATGCCATCCTCCGCGCCCGAAGCCGAATTCAAGCTCGCGGACATGAGCCTGCCGCAGCAAATTCCTTTGTCTTTGCCTTCCAAGCTCGTCGAGCAGCGTCCCGATATTCGCATGGCCGAGGAAAACCTTCATGCCGCCAGCGCGGCCATAGGCGTCGCGGAAGCGGCGCGCCTGCCCGATATTTCGCTGTCGGCGGACATCGGCTCGATGGCAAACGCCTTCAGCAAGCTGTTCGCGCCCGGCGGCGGTTTTTGGGCTCTCGGCGGATCGGCGTCTGAAACGTTGTTCGACGCCGGAGCCTTGGCCGAAAAAGAACAATCCGCGCGCGACGCTTTCGACGCGGCGGCGGCCCAATACCGCGAAACGGTGCTGACGGCGTTCCAGAACGTCGCCGACGCGCTGCATGCGTTGCAATCTGACGCCGAAAGCCTGAACGCCAAGCGCGACGCCGAAAAAGCCGCCTCGGACGCTCTTGCCCTGACCCAGACGCAACTCGACGCCGGAGCCGTCGGCATTGCCGAGCTTCTTGTCGCGAAGCAATCCGCGGAGCAAGCCAAAGCCGCGCTCGCCCAAGCTCAGGCCCTGCGTTATGCCGACACGGCGGCGCTTTTCGCGGCGCTTGGCGGAGGCTGGTGGAACCGGGGCGTTCCGCATGTCGACTCAATAATCAAATCCCAATACTGAGGTTTTTCCATGATCAAACGCATGCTTCTCATGATCGTCGCCGTCGCCGTGATCGTCGGAGGGATGCTCGGCTTCAAATTTATGAACGCGATGGGGATGAAGAAATACCTGTCGACGCAACCCGCTCCGACGCAAACCGTCTCGACGATCAAGGCGGCGATGCAGGATTGGCAAGGCGACCTTCAGGCCGTCGGAACCTTGCGCGCGATCAACGGCGCGGATTTGTCGTCCGAAGTGTCGGGCATCGTCGAAACGCTTTCGTTCGAATCGGGCGGCGATGTCGATCAAGGCGCCGTTCTCGTCCGCTTGCGCGACGAAGACGAAGTCGCGCAGCTTCATGCGCTCGAAGCGGCGGCGGCTCTCGCGCAGATTACGTGCGACCGCGACGCGAAGCAAATCAAAGGGCAGGCGGTCAGCCAGGCGACGATCGACGCCGACACGGCAGCTTTAAACAGCGCCAAAGCGCAAGTCGCCGCGCAACAGGCGATCGTCGAGAAAAAAACGATCCGCGCTCCGTTCAAGGGGCGTCTGGGCATCCGGCAAATTGATATCGGGCAATTTTTAAACGCGGGGACGACGATCGTCACGCTGCAGCAGCTCGACCCAATTTATGTCGATTTCAATCTGCCCGAACAGAACCTCCCGCAAATTTCCGTCGGGCAGAAAGTCACAGCCCGCGCCGATGCGCTGTCCGGCAGTTCCTTCGAGGGAGAAATTTCGGCGATCAACGCCAAAATCGACGAGGCGACGCGCAACATCTCGGTGCGCGCGATGTTTAAAAACCCCGACGCCAAGCTTCTGCCCGGCATGTTCGCGCGCGTTTCCGTCGCGGTGGGCGAGCCGCAAAAGAAACTCACGCTGCCTTTGACGGCGATTACGTTCAACCCCTACGGCAACACGGTCTATATCGTGTCGAAAGACGACAAGGGCGCTTTAACGGCGCGCCAGACGTTCGTGACGCTCGGGGCCACGCGCGGCGATCAGGCTGCGGTCCTTGAAGGCCTTAAGGAAGGCGACGAAGTCGTCACCACCGGCCAGTTGAAGTTGCGCAATGGAACGCCTGTCGTCGTCAACAACGAAATCCAGCCTACGAGCGACCAAAATCCGAAACCGGAAGACAAATAAGCCACCATGAATTTCACCGACATCTTCATCCGCCGCCCGGTTTTGGCGACCGTCATCAGTCTGATGATCCTCGTTATTGGGCTTAAGGCTTTGGCAACGCTGCCGATTTTGCAGTATCCGCGGACGGAAAACGCGATCATCACGGTTTCGACGACGTATTATGGCGCGGACGCGAACACGATCGCCGGATTCATCACGACGCCTTTGGAGAATGCGATCGCGCAGGCTAACGGCATCGACTATATGACGTCGGTCAGCGAGAACGGGCAAAGCACGATCACCGTCAACCTGCGGCTTAACTACGATTCCGACAAGGCGCTGACCGAAATCAGCGCCAAGATCACGTCGGTGCGGAATCAACTCCCTGCGGCGGCGCAGGAACCCATTCTGACCATTCAGGTCGGCCAAACGCTCGACGCGCAATATCTAGGCTTCAGCAGCGATATTCTGGCGCGCAACGAAATCACGGATTATCTCGTCCGCGTCGTGCAGCCGAAACTGCAGGCGGTCGAGGGCGTGCAAACGGCCGAAATCCTCGGCGCGCAGAACTTCGCGTTGCGCGCGTGGCTCGATCCGCAGAAGCTCGCGGCCTACGGCCTGACCGCGACCGATATCAGCAACGCGCTTGCGGCCAACAATTACATCTCCGGCCTCGGCAACACGAAGGGGCAGATGATTCAGGTTAACCTGAACGCCTCGACGGACATCCATTCGCTCGACGAATTCCGCAACCTGATCGTCAAGCAGCAAAACGGGGCGTTCGTGCGCCTGAAAGACGTCGCCAACGTCACGCTGGGCTCCGATGATTACGAAACGCGCGTCGGTTTCGACGGCAAAAGCGCGGTCTACATCGGCATCCAGATAGCGCCGTCAGCCAATCTCCTCGAAGTCATCGACGGCGTGAACAAGATTTTCCCCGACATTCAGGCGCAGCTTCCGCAAGGCCTGCACGGAAACGTCGTCTACGACTCGACGAAATTCGTCACGGCGTCGATCGATGAAGTCGAGCACTCCCTCATCGAAGCGGTGCTGATCGTCGCCTTCGTCGTGTTTTTGTTTCTGGGCTCGCCGCGCTCGGTTCTGATCCCGATCGTCGCCATTCCCTTGTCGCTGATCGGCGCGTTCATCTTCATGCTGGCGATGCACTTTTCCGTCAATCTTCTGACGCTTCTCGCGCTCGTGCTGGCGATAGGCCTCGTGGTGGACGACGCGATCATCGTCGTCGAGAACGTCAACCGGCATTTGGAAGAAGGCAAATCGCCGTTCGACGCCTCGATTATCGCCGCGCGCGAACTCGGCGGGCCGATCATCGCGATGACGATCGTTCTGGTGGCCGTGTACGTGCCGATAGGCTTTCAAGGCGGATTGACGGGCGCGTTGTTCACCGAATTTGCCTTTACGCTCGTGGGCGCCGTCACGATTTCGGCGATTGTCGCGCTGACGCTCAGCCCGATGCTCTGCAGCAAACTTTTCAAGCCGATCGATCCCTCAGGCGGCGGATGGGAACAACACTTGACAGTCTATCTCGACAGGGCTTTTGCGCGCCTGCATTCCAAATACAAGCGTCTTCTGGACGCGAGCCTCAATTACCTGCCGGTGACGCTGATTTTCGCCGCGCTGATCCTCGGCAGCATTTATTTCCTCTATTCAAGCGCCAGAACGGAACTCGCTCCGCAGGAAGACCAAGGCATCGTGGTGGGGCTATTTACTTCCGCGCCGGACGCGACGCTGCAGCAAAAAGTGATGTACGACGAAAAAGTCTATCAGGTTTTTTCTGGCTATCCCGAGGAAAACCACGTGTTCCAGATCGACTCGCAGGACAGGTGGGTCGCGGGGCTTAACCTCAAGCCGTGGAACGAGCGCGAACGCACGACCAACGATCTCCAGCCCATCCTGCAAAAGGATCTGAATAACATCGCGGGAATGCGCACGGCGGTGTTTCAGCCGCCGTCCTTGCCCGGCAGCCGCGGATTGCCGGTATCGTTCGTCATCACCTCGACGCAGTCGCTCGACCGCATGGACGACGTTGTCGAAAATTTCATGGATGACGTCAGGAAAAGCGGTGTTCTGGTTTTCTCCGACACCGATCTCAAGCTCGATCTGCCGCAAGCGACGGTCGTCATCGACCGAGACAAAGCCGCGCAGCTGGGACTTACGATGACGGACGTCGGCAACGCTTTGTCGTCGATGCTAGGCGGAGGCTATGTCAATTATTTCTCGCTCGACGGGCGTTCCTACAAAGTCATTCCGCAAGTAGCGCAAGCCTCGCGCCTCACGACGGCGGCGCTTAATAATTATTATATCCGCACGGCGACCGGAGCGGGAGGCGTAGGCACGACGATTCCCCTTTCGACTCTGGCGCACATCGACGTGAAAACCGTGCCGGAATCGCTGAACCATTTCCAGCAGCAAAACGCCGCGACGGTCTCCGGCGTCATGTTTCCTGGCATCACGATGGGCGAGGCTTTGACGACGCTCAAGGACATAGCGAAGCGCGATCTGCCGCAGGGCTACGATTTCGACTACGGCGGCCAATCGCGCCAGTTTGCGCAAGAATCGAGCGGCTTCGCGATGACGTTTCTCTTCGCGATCATCATTATTTTCCTGACGCTCGCGGCGCAGTTCGAATCTTTCCGCGATCCGTTGATTATTCTGATCTCGATCCCGATGTCGATCGCGGGCGCTTTGTTTTTCATCAGCCTCGACAGCACCGACATGGGCGCGGTCAAGGCGATGCCGAAAGTCCTATCCTATCTGTTCCAAATCGTGGGTTTGGGGGGCATCGGCAAAGCCAGCATCAACATCTACACGCAAGTCGGGCTCGTGACGCTCATGGGGCTTATCAGCAAGCACGGCATCCTCATCACCGAATTCGCCAACAACCTGCAAATCGCAGGACGCAGCAAACGCGACGCGATTTGTGAAGCGGCGGCGATCCGCCTTCGTCCCATTTTGATGACGACGGGCGCGATGGTCTTGGGCGTTATTCCGTTGATTACGGCCTCTGGTGCTGGAGCCCTCTCGCGCTTCAACATGGGCCTTGTCATCGCGACGGGTCTCGCCGTCGGCACACTGTTCACTTTATTTGTCGTGCCCGCGATGTATATGCTGATCGGCACCGATCATCATAAGAAGTAGCCGCAGAAAGCAGAATGCTAAATTGAACAGAGATTATCGATTAAGAATTAAATGTCATATGAATCCGTCACCGTATAGCGACGATGAGAGTAGGAAGTTGCATATCGGACAATTTTTTCGGTGATCAAAAAATCGATTGCGAGAAGCGGGACATCTGTCAGAGGCACCGTCGGCAATGCCCCGCCGGTTGGCAAAGTAAAGGCAATTGCGGTAATTGCGAATGCCGCATAAGGAAGCAGCGCTTCCGCGCCATAATATTTCGAAGGTTCGACTCCACCGGAAAGATCCCCTGTTGCTCCTCCCAAAACATGCGTAAGACAGAGTGCATATACAATATTCGGAGACTGAGAAAAAAGTGATAAAAGAGCGGGAACAACGAAAAGAAAGACGCTCACACTCGCGCCAATCGCCGCGCTACCAGTAGCATCCAAAAGATTGAAAGCCTTATCGACGCCCCAATTGCAAGCATCGCGTATTGCAGCTGACCAATTTCTCCTTATGGGGGAATTTACTGAAGAAGGAAGGCTCATCAAAACACCCGCGCTTCGAAATAATGTTTCCAAACCCTACCTGATTAATTTCCCCCTTTCCAGAACCCAACAAGGTAAATTTTTCCTTAATTATACGGGCCGATTCCGATAATCGATTCAAAGGCAAAACGAAAACCGGTCGGCCCATAACACGCTGAATTCATGTAATAAATTCCCGTTTCTTCACCGATATTTAATATTTTAGATAAATAATAGGAGCATTAGAGAAGCATTAGATCGGCATTTAAGGAAAACGCATTTTGATGGAGGCGAAGATGTTACTTTCACGCACGAGCATCGAGGTCTTAAGCGACCTGATTCAAAACCGCCTTGCGATCATGAGCATCGGAGATCAGGACGATTTGCGCGAAAAGATCGCGCTGAAACGCGCCCTGACCGAATTGCAAACCGACGGACAAGTCCCCGCGGGAGTCTTGAGCGAATTCGCCGACATTCCGCGCCGTGGCCGCCGCCGCAAAGTCGGTTCGTCCGAGACGTTTTAAAATATCTTCGTTATTCAGGAGCCTCATGTGCGCCGCAATCCCACCCGGATTCCCCTCCCCTTGAGGGAGGGGCGATATAACATCTATCCTACGCTTGGCAGATGTGATAACGCGAGGGGAGGGGTTGGCGGTTGCCGTTGGAAAACAACCATGCCGATGAAACTATTTTAACCCTATATTAGCCTTCCACGCACCCCGTCTGAAAGGTTAATATATCTGTGCGCATTTTGAAGCTCCAAAATTCATATTTGAAAGGAAAAATGATGTCTGACGTTTATTTGGAATATTCCGACAAATTAGCCTATGGACCCGTCGCTGAATCACCCTTTGAAGATTTTGGATTAACTAAAATTGGCCCCAAGCGCGTTCAAAATCTCTTTGTTCTTTGCTACGCCAAGGACGGCGCGATCCATTATGCGACTATGGTGCTGAGCAATCCGGGCCAAAAATCCGCCCACAAAGACGCCGTCGTTTCCGGGCCGTTCGAAGATAAGCTTATCTATCTCGAAGACAGCCTCGGTTGCCGCACCGATAACGACATTAAATACGAAATGAAGAAAAAGAACCTGTCGCCGCAGGAAATCGAAAACGTGCAGAAGGCTAAAGAAGACCTATATTCAACGCGCCCGCAGCTGGAGGGGGATGTCCGCCGCACCCGCTTCTTTCCTTCCCGCACTTAAAGCGTTCGACGCTCGCGTTTAAGAGGAAAAGATTTTTCGTGCTGGAAATTCGCCTCCGCGACGGTTAGGATTGCATAAACTTGCAATCTCAACCCGTCCGTTCATCCGATGAAACTCTCCCGCCTTTTTCTTTTAGCCTTCGCCGCTCTTCTGGCCGCATCTCCCGCCTTTGCCGACGACGAGCATTCAAGCGCGACATCCAACGAAACGCGCCTTTCCGCGCAGGAAACGGAGCTTCGCGCGCTCAACGGGCGCGTCGAGCAACTCGAATTTTCCATGCGCCGTCTTGAGCAGACGTTACAGAAAATGCAGACGGACGTGGACATGCGCCTGACGAAGCTTGAATCCGCTTCCGCGCCGCCACCCGCCGCGTCTCCGGCAGCCGCTCAACCAGTTCCGGCGCAACCTTCCCCTGCGCAGCCTAATACAGTTCAGCCTCCCGCGCTTCCGGCCCCTGCGGCTGCACAGCCCGCGCAAACCCAACCTCCGGCAGACGTCAACGGCACGCTGGGAGCCCTCAAAATGCAAGGCAACAAAGTCACGGGCGGCGTCAACAAACCGGAATCTCCGCCGTTGCCCGCGGTTCCTCCCGATTACGGCCTGACGCCCGAAGAACAATACGAACGCGCCTTCAATTTCCTGCGCGAAGCCGATTACGCCAATGCGGAAGACGCGTTCAAAACCTTCATCGACAAGAATCCGAAGGACAAACTGCTCGACAACGCCAAGTACTGGTACGGCGAAACGCTTTACGTCCGCGCGCGCTTCGACGAAGCGGCTGTCGCCTTCGCGGACGCCTATCAACAAAACCCGAAAGGCGTCAAAGCGCCCGACAGCTTGCTGAAACTTGGAATGGCGCTCGGCGCCCTGAACAAAATTCCCGACGCATGCGTGACGTTCAACGAACTGAAAATCAAATATCCGAACGCGACGTCCGCAATCAAATCGCGTGCCGAGGAAGAACGCGCCAAGCTCAAATGTCCGGCGCATTAAACGATCCCGTCGGCGAAGGCGAATTCGCCAATCTCATGGAAGGCTTCGCACCGTTTTCCCCGAAAATCGCGTTGGCCGTTTCCGGAGGGCCCGACAGCATGGCCTTGGCCTTTTGCGTCAAGCGTTGGGCGCAGCGCGATTGCGTGGCGCTTATCGTCGAGCATGGCCTGCGCCCCGAATCCCCGTCAGAAGCTTTGCAGGTCAAAGCCCGCCTTCAGAAATTGGGCATTCCCGCGGAAATTCTTCCGTGGAAGCATGACCCCGATCTCACTCGAATTCACGAAAAAGCCCGCGAAGCGCGTTACAACCTGCTCACGGAATCCTGCCGCCGTTTGGGCGCGTCGGATTTGCTTCTCGCGCACCATAGCGGCGATCAGGCCGAAACCATCCTGATGCGCCTCGCCAAAGGCAGCGGCATCGACGGCCTTGCGGGCATCGCTGATCAAAGCGAACGCGATGGCATCCGCCTTTTGCGCCCCTTTTTGTCTTTGCCCAAAGAACGGCTCATTGCGACGTGCGAAGCCGCGCACCTCGCGCCCGTCACCGACCCCAGCAACGCGTCCGAAAAATACGCGCGTGGACGCCTGCGCAAAATCATGCCGCTTCTGGCCTCCGAAGGCCTGACGGTCGAAACGCTGACGAAACTCGGTATGCGCGCCCGCGACGCCAAGGAAGCGCTCGACGCAACAACGCGCGATTTCCTGAAAACTGCGGCGCAAGCCGAAGAGGGGGGCAGCGTCCGTTTAGACCGCGCCGCCTTGCGCGCGGCCCCGCAGGAAATTGCCCTGCGCGCGCTGGCCGCGGGATTGCGTTATGTCCATGACAACGATTATCCGCCCGAACACGCGTCATTGTCGGGGCTTTTGGATGCGATTATCGGTCCGGAATCCGAAAATACGCGCACGCTTTACGGCTGCATCGCGTCGGTTGCCGAGAAAAGAGTTTTTCTTTTGCGCGAACCCTCCGCCGCCGCCGAAATCGTGCCTTTACTCCCAAGCGCGACGGTTTTATGGGACAAACGCTGGTTTGTGACGTCCGATTCGAAAGTGCTTCCCGCCACGATCCGCGCTTTGGGGTTTCCGCCGCGCGAGACCGTCGATTCTCTCGCTCCCGCATTGCGCCATAGGATTCCGCAAGGCCGCGTCCGCGCGAGCCTTCCCGCGCTTTGGGAAGGCGACACTCTTCGCGCGATCCCCTCTTTTGACGAAAACTCCCTCTATAAAATGACTTTGAAAAAACAGTCGTTTCCCTAATCGGAAAAAATGATTTAGAATCGAGATTCTCTCCTGACGATAGTCTTTCCTTATGGCTCCTGAAGAACAACAACGCGCCCCCTCCGGTCCCGGCATCGCTCTGGGAAATAGAGTCGAAATTTTTCCATCGATGCCGTTGCCTGAATTTAACAGTCCCGGCGGCTCGGCCTTTGCCGCGCGTTTCAAGGCCGACGCGTCATCGAGCCTTTACGCGATCGTCTGCCACTCGAAAATGCCGCCGCGCGTCGATTCTGTCCAATCCATGCGAGGCATCGACAATCCGGGAATCCTGCGTCTGATCGAAGCCGGCGTCGTCCAATGGGTCGACGGCGTTTTTGCCTATGCGCTCGTCTTTCAAAAGCCGACGTCTCCGCGGATGCTGAACGCGCTCGACGAAACGCGGCCTCTTCTCAGCGAAGACGCGATCAACCGCCATTTTATCGCGCCGATGATCGGCGCTTTGGCCGCTTTGTCCAATTCGGGCGTCATCCACAACGCGATACGCCCGACCAATATATTCTGGCGCAGCGGCACGGCGGTCGCGCCGCAGCTCGGCGAATGCCTGTCCGTTCCGGCGGGAGTCGGGCAACCCGTGCTTTTCGAACCCATCCAACGCGCGCAGGCGATGCCGCTGGGACGCGGGGTCGGCACGCACGCCGACGACGCTTACGCTTTCGGCATCACGTTGGCCTTCCTCGTGCTGGGGCGCAATCCCCTGCAAGGCCTCGACGACCGGGCGATCATCGATCTCAAGATGCAGCGCGGAAGCTTCGGCGCCATCGTCGGCGCCAACCGCCTCCCGCCGACGCATATCGAAATCCTGCGCGGGCTTCTGGCCGACGATTCGGCACAGCGCTGGACGGCGAACGATCTCGATATGTGGCTTTCCGGGCGGCGCATGACGCCGAAAAGTTCGGATGCCGGACGCCGTGCCTCGCGCGCGTTCGTCTTTTTGGACAAGGAATACTGGCAAATCGGGACGCTTGTGGAAGCCCTCTCCGGCAACGCGTCCGAGGCGACCAAAGTCATCGAGAACGAATCTTTGAATAAATGGCTTCGCCGCGCCATGAACGACAAGGACCGCGCAAGCGACGTGGAAGACGTCACCGCCGACCTTAAGGAAGGCGGCAAAACGGCGCATTATGAAGATCAGCTTGTGGCGCGGGTCTGCATCGCGCTCGATCATGCCGCGCCCATCCGCTATCGCGGGATTTCGGCAATGCCGGCAGGCATCCCGACGCTTCTGGTCGAATCGATGCTGGGTGGCAATAACATTCAAGCCTTGTCCGAAATGATTACCGGCCAGCTGGTTTCCCTGTGGATTCAAATGCAAGGGGACACGAAAGCCGATTACGTGACCCTCGGCCAGCTTTTCGACCGCATCAAGACCGTGATGGAAAAAACGACGTTCGGCAACGGAATCGAACGCGCCATCTACGAATCCAATCCTGGGATTCCCTGCCTCAGCCCGATGCTGCGGACTCAATGCGTCGCGTCTCCGAAAATGCTTCTGCCCGCCTTGGAAAGGATCGCCGCAGCGGGCAACCACGCGCGCGAACCTATGGATCGCCACATCGCGGCGTTTCTGGTCGTGCGCGACAGAAGGCCGGAGTCGGCTTTCTCCGCGATGACTGCGCCCGAGGAATCGATCAAGCGCGGCCTTGCCCTGTTGTCGCTTTTTTCCGAGATGCAATATAAATACGGGCCTGAAAACCTGCCGCATCTTGCGGCGTGGCTGTCTCCGGTCGTCGAACCTGCGCTGCGGCGCTTTTTCAGCAAGAACCTGCGCGAGGCGAAGCAGAAAAAGGCGAAAGAGCTTATCGCGTCGGGCAACCTGTCGGATTTGCTGCAACTGATCGACGACCCCAAGCGTCTCGAGCGCGATCAGCAGGATTTTTACGCGGCGCGCCTTTTATACCTGAACATCCAGAAAGAAATCATCGGCCTTGAAGGCAAAGCCAAAAACCGCGAAGATATCGCCTCGACGGTGGGAAAGCCCATCGCTGTGACGATCAGCAGCCTTCTGGCGATCATTCTCGGCTGCGCCGCTATCCTCCGCGCCCTGTTCTCGGCATTTTTTATGTGAAACGCAATTGAATGAGCTTGGGCTGCAAATCGCGCTTTATAAAGTCTCATTTCTTAAAGGCCTTGCAAGCAACGCCTTGATGCTTTCCTCGATGCTGGCTTTGTCGCGCAAAATCATATCGACGGCGCTGACGACGGGCATTTCGACTCCGTGCCGCCGCGCGAGGCCCAGCGTGGCGGAAGCCGTCGAAATGCCTTCGGTGACGCAACGGCGCTCTGCCAGAATCTCGTCGAGCTTCTTGCCCTGTCCCAAAGCAAATCCCAAAGACATATTGCGCGATTGCATGCTGGAGCACGTCAAAACGACGTCGCCAAGGCCCGAAAGCCCCATCAGCGTTTCAACCCTTGCGCCCAACGCCGCGCCAAGGCGGGAAATTTCAGCCAATCCGCGCGTGATCAAGGCGGCGCGGGCGTTTTCGCCCAAACCGCGCCCCGAAACGATGCCGCAAGCGATCGCGAGCACGTTTTTGACCGCGCCGCCTATTTGCGTGCCGATGATGTCGTCGGTGGTGTAAAGCCGGAACAAAGGCGACGCCATCGCAAGCGCCAGATTTTCCGCGCCCCATTCGGAAGCCAAAGTCAACGCAGCGGGCAAATTTCGTGCGACTTCCGTGGCGAAGCTGGGGCCGGAAAGAATATAAACGGGATTCTGCGGCAAAACTTCCGAAACGATCTCGCTCATCAACCGGTGAGTCGTGCTTTCGATGCCCTTCGCCGCGATGACCAAAGCCGTCAGAGGGCTCGCGTGCGGAGCCAAATTCTTGCAAACGGCGCGCACATGCTGCGCGGGCGTCGCGAGAACAAGCGCGTTGCAGGAAGTCAGATCGGCCAGATTATTCGTGATGCACACATCCGAGGGCAACCTGACACCCGGCAAAAAAGCCGTATTTTCGCGTTTTTCGGCTATCGAAGCCGCCAAATCCGGCTCGAAAACCCACAAAGTCGCTGAACGCCCTGCGCGCGTTAGCGCAAGCGACAAGGCCGTTCCCCACGCTCCCGCGCCAATAACGCCAAAATGATTAAGAGAAGAAGGCATGATCATTCCTGCATAAGAAAGACCGTCAGCATAGTGCCCTCTTACGCCCCTAGCCATAACAAAATTTCTTTGCTAATTCTATCAATCCTGAAATCTTGGCGCCGATTCGGAAACATCTATGAAACTGACCATCTCGCGCGATGCCCTTTTAAAAAGCCTCGGCCACGTCCAAAGCGTGGTGGAGCGCCGCAACACGATTCCCATACTTGCGAACGTACTGATCCGCGTAACGGGGCAGGAAGTTTCATTGACCGCGACTGACATGGAAATCGAAATTAACGAGGCGCTCGAAGCCCAAATCGGCAAAACGGGAGCCGTGACCGCGCCCGCGCACACGCTTTACGAGATCGTGCGCAAACTGCCCGAAGGCGCGGAGGTCGAACTCAGCGCGGCGAATGTTGGCCAGCTTACGCTTTCCTCGGGGCGTTCGCATTTTAAGCTTGGCTGCCTGCCGGTCGAGGACTTTCCCGTCATGCCCAGCAGCGATCTCAAGCATACGTTCCGGCTTTCTGCGGCCGATCTGCGCGACTTGATCGACCGCTCGCGCTTCGCCATTTCGACGGAAGAGACGCGCTATTACTTGAACGGCATCTTTCTGCACGCGGCGAAGAACAAGAAAGTGGACGTGCTGCGCGTCGTCGCGACGGACGGTCACAGGCTGGCGCGTGTCGAAATGCCCGCGCCCGAAGGCGCGAAAGGCATTCCGGGCGTCATCCTGCCGCGTAAAACGGTGGGCGAAGTCCGCAAAATGATCGACGAAAGCTCGGACGAGATCGAAATCTCGCTTTCGGAAACCAAGGTGCGTTTCACCTTCAACGGCGCGATCATTACCTCGAAATTGATCGACGGAACCTTCCCCGATTACGAACGCGTTATTCCTTCCGGCAACGATAAACTTCTGGAAGTCGATACGAAGGTTTTCGCCGCCGCCGTGGACCGCGTCGCCACCATTTCATCCGAGAAATCGCGCGCGATCAAAGTCGGCATCTCATCGGGCCACGTCGTCCTGTCGGCCAATTCGCCGGAGGCGGGAAGCGCTACGGAAGAGCTGGAAGCCAAATACGACGCCGCGCAGCTCGACATAGGTTTCAACGCGCACTATCTGCTCGATATTTTGCAGCAAATCGAAGGCGAAGGCGCGCGCTTCGCTTTGGCCGATGCGACGGCTCCGGCGATCATTCAGGATGTCTCCGACACCAGCGCCCTCTATGTCCTCATGCCGATGAGAGTTTAGCGGCGGGGCAGGTGGGCGCAATCGTTCCAAACAGCGCTTGTCACCCTCCCTCTTTCGTCATCCCCGCGAAAGCGGGAATCCATCTTTCTAGCTTCCAGCCTTCTATTTTTTCCTCTAACCTCTAACTTTTCCTTCTTAGGAGTCCCAGAATGAATCCCTCCCGCACCTATTACTTCACGTCCGAATCCGTCGGCGAAGGCCATCCCGACAAACTTTGCGATCAGGTATCCGATTCGATCGTCGATCTGTTTCTGACAGCCGATCCGCACAGCCACGTCGCGGTCGAAACATTGGCGACGACGAACCGCGTCGTTCTGGCCGGAGAAGTCCGTGGGCCGTCCTCGGTCACGCCCAAGAAAATGGAAGAAGCTGCGCGCGAGGCAATTCGCGACATCGGCTACGCGCAAAAGGGCTTTCATTGGCAATGGGCTGACGTTCAGAATTACGTGCATCCGCAGTCGGTCGATATCGCGATCGGCGTCGATGCGAGCGGCGATAAGGACGAAGGCGCGGGCGATCAGGGCATCATGTTCGGCTACGCGTGCCGCGAAACGCCGACCTATATGCCCGCGCCAATTTTCTACGCGCATAAAATCCTGCGCCTGCTTTCCGAAGACCGTCGCGCGGGGAAATTGCCGCTTCTGGGGCCGGACGCGAAAAGTCAGGTCACGCTCGAATACGTGAACGGCAAGCCCGTCCGCGCGTCGCGCATCGTCGTTTCGACGCAGCACGACGAAAGCATCCACCAAGCCGATGTGCGCGAAATCGTCCGCCCGTATGTCAAGGCGGCGCTGCCGGAAGGCTGGCTTCCCGAGGAGAAATTTTTCTACGTCAATCCGACGGGACGTTTTGTCATCGGAGGGCCCGACGGAGACGCAGGGCTTACGGGGCGCAAGATCATCGTCGATACGTACGGCGGCGCGGCGCCCCACGGCGGCGGCGCGTTTTCGGGCAAGGACCCGACGAAGGTAGACCGCTCGGCGGCGTACATGATGCGTTACTTGGCCAAAAACGTCGTTGCGGCGGGCATAGCGGACCGTTGCACGATGCAGGTGGCATACGCGATAGGCGTTTCGGAACCTCTGGCTCTTTTCGTCTCGACGCACGAAACGAACCGCGTCGACGACAAAGATTTGCCGAAAATTCTGCGCGAGCTCGTGAATTTGTCGCCGCGCGGCATCCGCGAGCATCTTCAGCTCAGCCGCCCGATCTACAAGAAAACGTCCTCGTTCGGGCATTTTGGCCGCGAGCCGGAAGACGACGGGCATTTTTCGTGGGAACGCATCGATCTGGTCGCCGATCTCAAACGCCACTTCAAGCTGTAAGCGTTTCAATTAAGCGATCTTGGGCTGCAAATCGCGCTTTTTTGGATTTTCGGTGCTCACGTACCAAGAAAGTACGCTCTGCGCGAAAATCCAAACACGATTTTCGCCTCAAGCTTGCTTAATTGAAGGTATCGTCATTCCGAAACGCGCAAAGCGCGTATCCGGAATCCCATTTCCTTTTTTTGTTATTCTTGCCCCCGCCTGCGCTGAGGCAGGCTAATGCGGCAAGAGCTCCTTCGTTTCAGCAAAAACTCCCCATTTTTTTAAAAAACGGGCAAAGCTGCAGCAGCCTATTCCGTTGAAGTTTAAACGTTTTTGACAATATTTGCTTAACCCTTCTTATCCAAAAAGAGAATGCCGGACCAAGAAAGAGTGCTATAAACAAGCGTTCTCTTGCCCATATTTTCAGGAGATTCATATGAGAAACAATGTGAATATAGACGCGGAAAGATTTGTAAAAAGAATAGAAATGTGCGCGAAAAAAGGAAGCATCTACTCCCGCTATGCTCTTTTCAGCGGCATACTGGACGGACAAATTCTTCTTTTCGATCCGGCCGCGGGAGGGGGAAACTCGCATATGAATATTTTAGGAAATCAGGAAATCATAAAAAAGCGCCGCGAGCTTCTCGAAGAAGCCAGCTTACAGGGAATTGGCGAGGCCTCTCTCAAGGAAGCGCATCAAAAATTTTTCCGCCCGCATTTTGGCACGGAGGCCGCTCCCGTCATATTGGAATACTGTCTGGAATGTTATTAGCAAAACGCTCCGCGCGAGCTGCAGAAACTTCGGGCTTTTGGCCTTACTCCCAATGCCCTTCCCGAAACGACCACCCGAATGTGTGGTAGTCCCACCGCGCGGGAGCCCAAACGGCGGTCGGGTCGGGTCGCGGAATGACTTTTCCTTCGACCCAAACAAAACTGTCGCCCGTTGCGGGCGCCCAATAGCCCGGGCGCCAAATTTCCGTCCTCGGGTCTTGAACGGGGGAAACAGCCTCGCTCTTGTTCGGGGGAGGCGGGGAATAAATCCCCTCCAGTGGATCGGAAATGGCTGAAGAAAAAGTCCCGCCGCAGCAACCCGACAGCGCCAAAGCGCCGGATAGAAAAAGAACGCTGGAAAGAAATTTCGGATTCATGTCAGACGACGCTTACCTTAAAATCTTCGATCACGAGATTCGCCAATAATTTCTCGGCCATCTTCCGCGCCGCTTCGAGGGCTTTTTCGCGATCGGTTTCGGCCAGATCGAGCTCGATGACCTTTCCCGCGCGAACGTCCGTAACACCGCCGAACCCTAAATTCCCAAGCGCTTTGCCGATCGCCTTTCCCTGCGGATCGAGAACGCCGTTTTTCAACATCACATCGACGCGAATTTTCATTTTTTCTCCTCTTCGTGCGTCGGGTTTAGATTTTCCGGCATGATGCCCAACCGGCGCGCGACTTCCTGATAAGCTTCCTCGACGCGCCCAAGATCGCGCCGGAATCTGTCTTTGTCCATAATTTCGTTTGTCTTGACGTCCCACAAGCGGCAATTATCGGGGCTGATCTCGTCGGCAAGGATGATGTGCAAGTCGTCGTTATCCCAAAACCGCCCGAATTCCAGTTTAAAATCGACGAGTTTCAACCCGATTCCCAAAAACAGGCCGGACAGATAATCGTTGATGCGCAGCGACAAAGACATGATCTCGTCGAGTTCCTGCGGGCTCGCCCAGCCGAAAGCGGTGATATGCTCGTCCGAAACCATCGGATCGCCGAGATCGTCCTTTTTCAAATAAAATTCGACGATGGAGCGCGGCAAAACCGTGCCTTCGGGAATGCCAAGCCGCCTCGACAACGAAGCCGCGGCAATATTGCGCACGACGACTTGAACAGGAATAATCTCGACCTGCCGGATCAATTGTTCGCGCATGTTCAGGCGGCGCATGAAATGCGTCGGCACGCCGATCTCGCCCAATTTCACCATCAGGTATTCGGAAATGCGGTTATTAAGAACGCCCTTGCCGGTAATCGTGCCGCGTTTCTGGTTGTTGAAGGCGGAAGCGTCGTCCTTGAAATACTGCACAAGGGTTCCGGGCTCTGGGCCTTCGAACAACACTTTGGCCTTCCCTTCGAAAATGCGGCGGCGTCGGCCCATGCGAAAATTCATTTTACTTCACTCGAAAAACAAACTCCGCACAGCGAGCGGAGGTCACGGACTCTATACCGCGCCAAGCCCCCAAAAACAACGACAATAACCAATTGAAAACACGCACAAAACTGTAAAAATCATCGTCATTCCGGAAAATTCGCTTTTTGCTTTTGGCAAAATGCGAATTTATTCCGTCTACGCCAAGGCTTCGCCGGACTTTTTTCCCAAACCCGCCGAAGCCTCTTGCGAAGGCGGGCCGGAATCTCATTTTCTTTTTTCTTGCTTGTGTTTGGAGTGCTTATTGACTTTTTGGCGAAAAAAGTCGGAGAATCACGCGGCATTTTAAAACGGGAGAATAATCATGGAAAATAAGTACCTCGCCGGAATTTACTCTCGATTTTCCGAAGCAAAGAAAAGTCTTACACCCACCAATATCCGCGCTTCGCTCAGCGAAGCTGGAAAGCTTGTTGAAAAATACCCCGATAACGCCGGTTTTGCAGCCGCGGTCCTATTCATGAGCGTTTTGGGTTTTGTCGGCAGTTTTTCGCGCGATGTTCAAACAATAGTTCCTCAACAAGCGAGGATGGGCGTGGCAGTCATGAGTTTGGCGCTTTTGGCTTTGACAAGCTATTTCATCGTCGATTCCGTTCGCCCCGCCGGTCCCGTAAAAAAGATCACGAACGCTCCCGATTTTATTTGACCACCTACCCCGCCCTCAAAAGCGGCACCGCCGCATCGCGGTTGAACAAATACAGAAGCGTCCTTAACGCCTTCCCGCGTTCGCTTTCCAATTTCGGATCGTTGGCCAAAATCACGGCCGCATCGTCGTGCGCCACATCTAATAAAGCCCTATCGCGCGCTAAATCCGCGAGTCTGAACTCGCGCATGCCGCTTTGCCGCGTGCCAAGAAGTTCGCCCGCGCCGCGCAGCCGCAAATCCTCCTCGGCGATCACGAAACCGTCGTCGGTGTCGCGCAGCATCGTGAGCCGCGCCTTCGCCATTTCGCCCAAAGGCAGCTGATACATCAAAAGGCAATGCGATTTCTCCGCGCCGCGCCCCACGCGCCCGCGCAGCTGATGCAACTGGGCCAAGCCGAAACGCTCGGCGTGTTCGACGACCATGACCGAAGCGTTTGGCACGTCAAGCCCGACCTCGATCACGGTGGTCGCGACCAAAACCTTCACTCTTCCATCCGCGAAATTCTTCATGACGCGGTCTTTTTCGTCGGACCGCATGCGCCCGTGAATAAGGCCGACGGTGTTTTCGCCAAGAAACTTTTTCATCAAAATGGAGCGTTCGACGGCGTTCGCCAAATCGACCGTTTCGGATTCCTCGATGAGGGGGCACACCCAATAAACCTGCACGCCTCTGGCGACCTGCCGCTTGATGCCGCTCAGCACTTCGCCCAGCCGCTTGATGTCAATCAGGCTCGTGTCGATTTTCACCCGTCCCGCCGGTTTTTCGGTCAGGCGCGATACGTCCATGTCGCCGTAGGCCGTCAGCGTCAGCGTGCGCGGAATAGGGGTCGCGGTCATCGCGAGAATATCGACGCCGCGCCCTTTTTCGGAAAGCATCAGGCGCTGATTGACGCCGAAACGGTGCTGTTCGTCGACGATAGCCAATCCCAAATCCTGAAACGCGATGTCCTCCTGGAACAAGGCGTGCGTTCCGACGACCAGCTTCAACTCCCCGCTTGCCAAAGCCGCAAGCGTCGGCTGCCTGACGCCATACCGCCCGCGCCCGATCAGCAATCCGACCTCGATGCCGATGGGCTTCAGAAATTTCGACAACGTCGCGTGATGCTGCTTGGCGAGAATTTCGGTGGGAGCCATAAGCGCCGCCTGCGCTCCCGCCTCGACCGCCTGCAGCATCGCGCTCAACGCGACGATCGTCTTTCCCGATCCCACGTCGCCCTGCAACAGGCGCAACATCCGCTTCCGCGCGCCCATATCGGCGGAAATTTCGGCAATCGCTTTTTTCTGGCCCTCCGTCAAAGCAAAAGGCAGCGACGCTTCCAGTTTCTTCGTTAAAACGCCCGTGCCCGCGAAACTCCGTCCGCCGCTGCTTTTGTGATGCGCGCGGATGATGGCCAAAGCCAGTTGGTCGGCCAGCAATTCGTCGTAAGCGAGGCGTTTCAGGCTTCTGCCGCGTCCTTCGTCGTTCGGAGGAAAATTCGAAGAATGCGCCTCGGCGACCGCCTTTTTCCACCCCGCCCATCCTTCGCGCGTCAACAACGCCGGATCGTCCCACTCCGCCAGATCGGGAGCCTTCTCGAGCGCCTGCGCGATCATTTTGCGCAGCATCTTGCCGCTGATGCCCGCCGTTAAAGGATAAACAGGTTCGAATTTCGGAATCTCATCGGCGCGTTCGGCAAAAACGGCGTAATCGGGATGATTCATGACCCACGACGCGCGGTACCGCTCTAAAAGGCCGCTGACCGTCACCTTGCGGTCAACGGGATAAACCTTGCTCAAATAATCGCCGTGAACGTTGAAATAGGTCAGAACAATCTGGCCGGTGTCGTCCTTGCCGACAATGCGGTAGGGAAGGCCAATGCGCGCGGAGGGATTATGCTCGACGATTTTCAAAGTCAAAGTCGCCACGCGGTCTCTTTCCGCATGCCGCAAATCCGGCGCATAGGTGCGGTCGATGACGCCAACGGGCAAATGCCAGAGAAGATCGACGATATAATCGCCGCACAATTTTTTATAAAGCGCCCCCATCCTCGGCCCGATGCCTTTCAGGGACGTCAGGCTGGTGAACAAAGGATAGAGGATCGGAGGGCGCATGATGTCCGACGTTATTGCCGGATTCGTTCGGGGACAAGATTATTATTAAAACTCCTGCGCCACGGTCACGAAAACCCCGCGCCGCGCGCCCCATTGCGGCGCGCCGACGCCGATTCCGGTGCCATTGCGCAATTCATAAGCGGTATCCAGCAGATTAACGACGCTCAGCCGCACGGCGGTTTCGTCATGCTCGATCAAACCGAGCTTTTGCTCAATGCTGGCGTTGAACGTGACATAGGCGGGTAGGTGGCTGGTATTGGCGAACCCGTCGCGCAATCCGCTTCCCGAAATTCCGTCGAGCCCAATCTTCGTTCCGTCGAGCACTTCATACGTCGCTCCGCCCGAAGCCGTAAAAGTCTGGTCGTGATCGAGATGAACGTAATGGTCGCCGATGTAAGCCAACTCGGCAGGATCGGAAAAATTGAATTGCGCCGACACGACGTTTTCGCCCATCGCGCGCGAAAAGGCGAAATTACCGTAAGCCTTCAATTTTTCACCCGTGTAATTCGCCGTCAATTCGCTGCCGTAAATATACCCGTGCTCGTAATTGAACGGCGTCAAAATCAGCGCGGGGCCGAATTGCCCTTCGTCGAGCAAATCGTGCACGAGTTTGTAATATCCGTCCGCGCCGAGCTGCCAATGGTCGCCGAGCTTCTGCAAAACGCCCGCGTCGAAACTATGCGAACGCTCCGGCTTGACGGGATCGTTCTGCATCACGGCCTGCGCGCCGCTCGTGTTCGTGAATCCGGCGATATCCGCGTTCGACACCAGCTCCATGGGCGGCGGCGTGAAATACCGAGCATAACCGGCGTGCAGCGTCGTAGTATCCGTCGCTTTATAAACGAACCCCAAACGCGGGCTCAACTGATCCGCGTTGACGTATTGCTCCATATCGTCGAACCGTGCGCCGTAATTCATCGTCAATTTATCGGTCAACTTCCACTCGTCTTGCAGGTAAAGCCCGTAAAGCTGCCCGTCTTTCGTATGATCGTCGACGATGGGCTGCGAGACGACATCATTGCCGCCGCTCGTGATGAAATTGCCGTTGGAGTCGGTCAGATAAGCCAAAGAACTGCTGTTATTCTGCACATCGTCGTTCTGCACAGTAAATCCGGCGCGCAAGGTGTGCTCATTGTTGATGCGCCAACTATTGTCGTTCTGCAATCCGGCCGCCAAATCGGTATATTGCACGTCGCTTGCCAGCCCGTCGAAAACCAGATCGCCCGCGACGTCGGGCCGGAAATGCGTTTCCGAATTGCGGATATAGGGCGCGATTTGCACGGTAACCCCATCCGCTTCGCCCTGCCACGCGGCGGTCATATACTGGTTACTCTCAAATTGCCGTTCGTTGAGGTTCGCGGAAGCGAGATTCGCCGGATTGGAAGCACTGACGCCGTTTTGCTGGAATACCGCCTGATCGGGATTGTTCGGAATCTGATAATAATTGATCGAATCCCCCGCGACGATCTCCACGCGCTGCATCGGATTAATCATATAGGACGCATAGCCGAATTGCTTGTTCTGCTCGGTATGGTCGTGAAGCGCGTCGTCCTTCGACGTCGGATTTTCGATGCCGAGATCGGACGACAAATGGCTTGCCGCGACGAAATAATCGGCATTTCCTTCCGTGCCGCCGTAACTGACCGAAGGCTGGAACGTGCCGCTGCTTCCGCCCGATACTGTGGCCGTTCCGCCGTTCGAAAATCCGCTCTTGGTGTCAATGTCGATTATACCCGCCGTCCGAAATCCGTATTGCGCGGGCAACGCTCCGTCCAATAGCGTCGCGTTCTCGATGATGTGCGAATCGATCGTATCGCCGAACCCGCTGATGCCGTCGGGCAGCAAAATACCGTTCAACCTGTATTGTTCGTTCGCGTGCTCGCCGCGAATATGCAGATTGCCGCTCGCGGCGGAATCCTCGGCCACGCCGGGAGCCTGCAACAGAATCTTGTTAAGCGATGTGTCGTCGCCTTGCGGCAAATCCGCAATCGCCTGTTCGTCGAGTTTATAGGCCGATGTCCCTGTCGTTGGAGATAAATCGTTTCGCATTTGCGCGCGTTGCGAAATGACGATGTTCATCGCCTGATCGTCGGCGAGATTCAAATCTTTATGCGCGGCCTCGGCGGCGGCGACGGACACGCGCGTCGATCTCAACACGGAATCATCGCGTACCGCCTGCAAAACATAACTTCCCGCCGCGACGTCGTCGAACCGGTAATGCCCTTGTGCGTCGCTCGCTGTCGTCTTGACAATTTTGCCCTGTCCGTCCTGCAATTCCACTTTCGTATCGGCCAAAGGCGCGCCGGTTTTATCGCGCAAAACCCCATCCACAAGGGTGGACGAAGCCCATGCAGGAGAAGAAAACATCAATAGTGCAAGAAAAACCGCGCGCCTCATGAGGGAATCTCCGAAATGTTATGTTATAACATTTAAGAGAAGTTGCGCGCGAAGTCAAGAGGGGGTCCGCCGTCACCTTTCCGCGCATTCCTTGCACAACCCGACGATTTCCAGAATCTGCCGGCTCACGTCGAATCCCAACGCTTCCGCTTCCTTGCGCAGCGTGCGGCTGATTTTGTTGTCGGGAGCCTCGACCGCCGCGCCGCAGTCGCGGCAAATGAAGAACAAGCAATCATGATCCTCATGCGGATGCCGACACAAAACGTAGGCGTTGCGGCTTTCGATGCGCGTGACGATTCCGTGCGCGGCCAAATGCTTCAACGCGCGGTAAACGGTGGTGGGAGCGATCGCGCGTTTCGTCTTTTTCGATAAAACCGCGATCAAGTCGTAAGCGGTCAAGGGCTTGTCCAAGGCTTCCAAAATCTCGCGCACATTCTTTTCGTTGACGCCCATCTCGCAAGCGTCGCCGTGGCGGCACGTTGTTTCCTGTTTTTCGGATTTTTCCTTCATCATCCCTCTCTTGTCTCGAAATCAATGCGCGGATCGGTCAAAACATAAGCCAAATCGCCGAGCACGTTCATGATCAAACCTAAAAGCGTGAAAAAATAAAGCGTGCCGAACATGACGGGATAATCGCGGTTGATCGCTGACTCAAATCCCAGCAAACCCATTCCGTCGAGCGAAAAAATCACCTCGACGAGCAAAGACCCCGTGAACAAAATTCCGATAAACGCGGAGGGAAATCCCGCGATCACGATCAGCATCGCGTTGCGGAACACGTGTCCGTAAAGCACGCGGTTTTCGGTCAATCCCTTCGCCCGCGCGGTCAGAACGTATTGCTTGTTGATCTCGTCCAAAAACGAATTTTTCGTCAGCATCGTGAGGCTCGCAAACCCTCCGATGACAAGGGACAAAATCGGCAATGCGATATGCCAGAAATAATCGCCGATGCGATGCGGCCAATCCATGTCGCTCCAATTGTCCGAAACCAATCCGCGCAACGGAAACCAATCCAAATACCGCCCGCCCGCGAAAACGACGATCAAAAGCACGGCGAACAAAAAGCTCGGAATGGCATATCCGGCGATGATCGCGGCGCTCGACCACACGTCGAAGGCCGTTCCGTCCTTCACGGCTTTGCGAATGCCGAGCGGAATCGAAATCAGATAAACGATCAACGTGGTCCACAATCCGATGGAAATCGACACGGGCATCTTGCTCACGACGAGACGAAGCACGCTTTCGTCGCGGAAATACGACTTGCCGAAATCGAAATGCGCGTAATGCCCGATCATCGTGAAAAAGCGCTTGTACAAAGGCTGGTCGAACCCGAATTGTTTTTCCAGTTCTTTGATCAATTCCGGATCGACGCCCTGGGCGCCCGGATACCGAGAAACGGCGGCAGCCTCGTTCATCTTTAAAGCCTGCCCGCCGGGCATCGCGACGTCGCCGCCGCCCGATCCGCCAAACCGCGCGGTCGCTGAAATATCGGTGCCGTGCAACTTTGCTACAATCTGTTCGATCGGCCCGCCCGGCGCCGCCTGCACGATCATAAAATTCAACACCATAATCCCGAACAACGTCGGGATAATGAGCAGCAACCGTCTAATGAAATAAGCAAGCATGAACGAGAGTATAGAAGAGCCGCCAACAATTAAAAGCCCTTAAAAACCCCATCGATATGTATGGGGGCGAAAGAGAACCTCGGAAAAGCCATTCAGCTTAAAGGCTTAAACCACCCCCTTGCTTCCGGAAAAAACCGAAAAAGCTTGTTTTTTCCTCGATGAAAGTATTTGAACTCACCCTGCCGCGAGCGTTACAGTCCAATAAATTTTTTGAGGATATATTGATGAAATCTCCTTCGAAAATAACCCGTTATTTAGACGCCGCCGCCGAGGAATGCGCGGGCGGCAAAAAGAAAGAGAAGGCGTGGGCGGTTATCGCCCGCCTGACGCGGCGGCTTGCCGACATGGAACGGCGAAGCCCGAACCAATGGGATTCGGATCGCGCGGAAATCGTTTGTCTGCGCGCGCATCTGCAAATTCAAACCGATCAAGCGGGAACGGCGGCGCGGTATTTGTTTCCGCTCGTAAGCGAAGGTGGCCCTCTTTATGGCCATTTGAAGGCGATAAATCTTTGCGCCAAAGCCGCGATCAGAAACGGCCATCCGGAAGACGCCGTCGCGCTTTTAAAAGAGCTTGTGCGCGAAGGCGGCATTTTCAGGCGCGACCCCGTTTTGCTCAACACATATGCCACCGGTTTGACGCGAAACGGCCGTCCGTCGGCCGCCGGCCGTTTCCTCGCCGCGTGCATGAAGGAACAAAAGGAGGCGAGGGACGATCGCTTCATCCTTGCCACGTACGGAAACGCGTTGATGGGCGACGGCAGGCCGGAAGAAGCCGCCGCTTTTCTGCGCAACAAAATTCGCAAAGGCACGGCGTTCGGCAAAGACCCCTTTCTCCTTATCGTTTGCGCGTCCGCGTTGGAGGCGGCTAAGGATTTCCAAGGCGTCATTAAGTTTCTTTATCCGAACGTAAGGGAAGGCGGCTTATTGTACGCCAACCGCAGGGCCATTATCGCTTTTGCGTCCGCCTTGGCCGAAGAAGGCGAAGACGAAGCCGTCATCGAATATCTCGAGCCGCTGTTGCGCGACGGCGGTCCGGCGAGCCGCATCGTGTCAGCCCATAACATGTATGCGAAGGCGCTGCTCCGCAAAGGCCGCGCGCTTGCCGCCGCCCGCCACATGGGCCCGCTCATGAATCCGGGAGGGTTGTTATCCAAAGACACGGAATCTCTGGAAATTTACATGGAAGCCAAGAAAAATTTGGCCATAGCCAAACCCTTCGAATCCTCTTCGGTTTGCGGCCTTTGAATTCCCACGCTAGCCTCGCTAAACCATCGCCAGTTCTAGAGATAAATCTACCACCTGACGACCGCCATCCCCCACGTAAACCCCGCGCCCATCGTGTCGAGAAAAAGAAGCTGTCCGCGTTTGATGCGCCCGTCCTTCACGGCGGCGTCGAGCGCCAACGGAATGGAAGCCGCGGCGGTATTGGCGTGATGCGCGATGGTTGAAACGACGCGCTCGGGAGGCAGCTCCAGCTTTTTGCCCGTTCCCTCGATGATGCGCTGGTTGGCCTGATGCGGAACCAGCCAGTCGATTTCCTCGGGCTTCAATCCCGTGACGGCCAAGGCTTCGTCCACGACCTCGGCCAAATTGGTCACGGCGTGGCGGAAAACTTCCTGCCCCTCCATGCGCACATAGCCCGACGTGTCCGTTCTCAGCAAATCGTAATGGCGCCCGTCGGAATGCAAAGCGGTCGTAAGAATGCCTTGGTCGGCGTTGACGCCTTGCCCTTCCTTCGCGCCCAGAACGACCGCGCCCGCGCCGTCGCCGAACAAAAAGCACGTCTCGCGGTCGGTCCAATCGACGACGCGCGAAAGCGTTTCCGCGCCGATAACGAGCGCGCGCCGCGCTTGTCCCAAACGGATGAAATTATCCGCGATCGTCAGCGCGTAAATGAATCCCGAGCAAACCGCCTGCACGTCGAAGGCGAAACTGCGTTCCATGCCTAAATTGGCCTGAACCTTCGTGGCCGTGGCGGGAAAAACATCGTCGGGCGTCGTCGTCGCCAGAATGAGAACGTCGATGTCTTTGGCCTCAAGACCTGCGCTTTTCAAAGCCTCGCGCGCGGCCTGCGTCGCCATATCGGAGGTCTTTTCGTTCTTCGCCGCGAAATGCCGCTCTTTAATGCCCGTGCGGCGTTCGATCCATTCGTCCGAGCTGTCGAGCTTCTTTGCGGCGATCAGCGCGTCGTTCGTGACGCATTGCGCGGGCAGATACGAACCGCAGCCGAGAAAAACGGAACGGATCATGATGTCTTGTCCGCAGAATCCGGCGAAACGCCGTTAAGCCCATATTGCATGACCAGCTCCTCGGCGATCTTCTCGTTGAATCCGTGCGCGACAAGGTCGTGCGCGACGCCGATGGCGTTGGCAAAACCTTCCGCGTCGGTGCCGCCGTGGCTTTTGACGCAAACGCCCTGCAAGCCCAAGAACATCGCGCCGTTATAGCGGCGCGGATCGACGCGCTTCTTCAGGCGCTTGAACGCGCCGCGCGCCAAAAGATAGCCCAATCGGGCGAGAATCGACGACGCCAATGCTTGCCGCAGGAAATGGGAGAAAAGATGCGACGTTCCCTCGATGGATTTCAGAGCGATGTTGCCGCTGAACCCGTCCGTCACGACGACGTCCGTGGTTCCCGCCAGAATATCGTTGCCCTCGACAAAGCCGAAAAGCCTTCCGGGAATGGGGCGTTCGCGCAAAATCGAGGCGGCGATGCGGACTTCGTCGTGGCCCTTCAATTCCTCGGTGCCGATGTTCAGAAGCCCGATCGTGGGGTCGTTGCGCCCTAAAACGGTGCGGCAGAATATCGCGCCCATCAGCGCGAATTGCACCAAATTTTCCGCGTCGCATTCGATGTTCGCGCCAAGGTCGAGCATGACCGTTTCGCCCGTTTGCGTCGGGATGAGCGTAGCGATGGCGGGGCGGTCGATCCCCGGAAGCGTCCTGAGGACGAATTTGGCGATAGCCATTAAAGCGCCGGTATTGCCCGCGGAAACGACGCTGCAAGCCTCTCCGTCCGCCACGGCGTTGATCGCAAGCCGCATGCTCGACGTGCGCCCCTGCCGCAACGCCAAAGACGGCTTCATATCGGTCGAAATGACGTCGGGCGCGTGCCGTAAGTCGCTGCAGGTTTTCAGGGAAGGCTGCGCGGCGAGCAGAGGCGCGATCTTCGCCTCGTCGCCGAAGAAGATAAACTTGATCTCGGGATAGCGGATGCGCGCCAAAGCGGCGCCGTCGATGACGATCGAAGGCGCGCGGTCTCCCCCCATGGCGTCCAGCGCGAGAACAAGCGGCGAGGACGGCTTATCGGGTTTCGAAAGCAAATTCATCGACATGAAGATACCGCGACAAAAAGAACCGGCGGGACGCCGGAAAAGACACAAGACTCACAAAATATAACGCGAGCGCGTCCGATCAAGCCGATTTCTTCGACTTGACGACGGCGCGGCCGTCATAGTGGCCGCAAGCGGCGCAAACGTGGTGCGGAAGCTTGGGCTCTCCGCAATTAGGGCACTCGACCGAATTCGTAGCCGAAAGCGCATGGTGCGAACGGCGCATATTGCGCACGGATTTCGATGTCCTCTTTTTAGGAACGGCCATAATCTTAACTCGCTGCAAAAACGAATAATAAAGCGCGTCCCATGTATCTGAAACGCGCGACGCGCACTTACTTAATGCGTCTTGGCCCGGAATGCAAGCGGCAAAGCTTATTTTGAGCGTTTATCCTTGTTTTTCTTGCTTTTTAAGGCGGCGGAAAGCTTGGCGAAAGGACGCCGTTTTTCGTCTTTTCCCCCGAATTCGGCGACAACGAGCGCGGCGTTAGCCTTGCGGGGATAGGGGTCGATGCTAACGCCAAGCTGCTGGGCGACCAGTTCGCCGATATCGATTTTGCCGCCTGAAAAGAACTCGAAATCGTCGTCGAGCCCCATTTCTTTGAAAGCTTTATCGATGTTCAGATTAGCCTCTTGAGGCGCAAAAGTGACATCGACGTCGATGGCCAGACGACTTGAAATGGGCTCAAGCGTCACAACGCACCGCTGAATCACTTCCGCTTCGATAAGGCCGGTTGCGGCGATGGTTTGCTGCGGCCCTTGTATGAGCATAATTTCGGCCTTCAGCGCCGGAATCTCGATCAGATCAAAACGTTCTGCCAAAGCGGCGCGTTCGGCGGGTTTAGCCTCCAATCGCTCTTCGGTTCCCTTTTGAGAAATGCGCGCGATGGTGATAACGCGGGAAAATTCAGGAACAGGTGCATTATTCATTTTATTGTTCTCTCTATCCGACAGGAGGGTATAATGACCGGCAGGATACAGAATTTGGATTCACTTTTCACATGAAAAAACGCGCCCTTCTTCTTTTTTCCGCGCTTGCTGCGCTTACGGCCTGCGAGCCCACGATCGCCAATCGCGGCAGCATGCTCGATCCGGAAACTCTTGCTCAAATCACGCCCGGAACGACGACGCGCGAAGAAGTGGCTCAAAAACTCGGAACGCCGACGGCCCTCAGCACGTTCGACGAAAACGTCTGGTATTATGTCGGACGCCAGACGGAACAATATTCGTTTCTGTCGCCCAAGGTGATCGAGCAAAAGGCGGTCGAGGTCGATTTTGACGATAAAGGCATCGTGACGGCGCTCACAAACCTCGATCTCTCCGAGGCGGCGGATGCTTCGCCGGTCGATCGCGCCACGCCGACGTTTGGCCAGAAGAACAGCTTGTTGCGCGAACTTATCGGGGACATGACCCATCCGCTTCCCGATTTAAAGAACCAACGCCGCGGCAGCGGAACGTAATCATTCTTGTACTTAACGATCAATGAAAACGGCCGCGGAGCTCGACATCGCTCGCTCTGCGCTCCGCTTTATTATGTTGAAGCATTTGATTTTCTGCATCGCGCTACACGCAACCGCTCGTGACCTAGGCGTGTCTTTCGCGGATTTGTCGGTATTAGTGCATCAATTCGAGGACTTTTAAAATAGCCGGCCCCAAAAGAACGACGAAAAGAGGGGGCAAAATAAACAAAATCATTGGAACGGTCAGCGTCGCGGGCAGCTTGGCGGCCTTCGTTTCGGCGGCCATGATGCGGTCGTTTCGCATTTCGGCCGACAGAACCCGCAAGGCTTGCGCCAGAGGCGTGCCGTATTTTTCCGTTTGGATGAGCGTGTTGACAAGCCCCACGATGCCGTGAATCGGCACGCGGTCCGAGAGATTTTGCAAAGCCTGGCTCCGGTTAGGCAAAAACCCCAATTCGACGCCCGTCAATCCCACTTCTTCGGCCAACTCGGCGCAGGACGGCCTCATCTCCCTGCTTACGCGATCGAGGGCCGCGTCGAGGCTCAATCCGGCCTCGGCGCAAATAACCATAAGATCGAGCGCGTCTGGCATCGCTTTGCGTAAAATAGTGGCGCGCTTCTGGCTTAAATTTTTAAGGAAAAGATCGGGCCCTCCCAAACCGAGAAGAATAGAAACGACAAAAACAAGAACCCTCATCGCAAAGCTCAGCGTAAACGCCTGAACGATGAAGATAAGGAAAAAGGCCAGAAAACCGACGGCAATCGGGGCGGCGAGGCGCATCAGCAGATAAAGCATGACCGCTTCGTGCGAATGATATCCCGCGCGCGCCAGCTTCAAGCGGATTTCGTTCATCTGCTTGCCTTGCTCAAGCTTGAGTTTCTGGACAAGCCCCTTGATCGCGTCCTTTCCGACAAGGCTTTCGCGCCGCGTGCTTTTTTTCTTTCGTTCCGCGTCGCCCAAGGCGTCGCGGTGTTCGGCGACGCTTTTCAGGCGGTTTTCTAAAGGATCGCTTTCGATGAGCGCCATCCAGATCAAGGCAACGACGGCGAATGCGCCCAATCCGCACAGGAAGGAAAGGGCGTTAGGATCGTGCATAAGGCGTTCAAATGTCATGATCCGAACCCCCTACAATTCGAAATGAATCATTTTCAACATGACGGCCCATCCCAGCGACATCCAGCCGACGCCGATGCCGAGCAAAATCCTGCCTTTCGTTTCGTTGAATAAAACCTGCACGTAATCGGGGTTGACGACCAAAAGCAGCGCAAACATGATAAAAGGCAGCGATCCGATAATCATCGCGCTGGCCTTCGCCTCCGAGGACATGGCCTTGACTTTCAGGCGCAGCTGGCGCCGCTTGCGGATCAATTCGGCCAGATTATCCAAAGTTTCGGCCAGATTGCCCCCTGTTTCTTTCTGAATAGCCATCGCGACGATCAGGAAGCGGAACTCCGGCGTGTCGATGCGTTGCGCCACTTCCCACATCGAGTCTTCCAACGTCTTTCCCATCCTGACGCCGTCGCTGATCCGGTGAAATTCGATGCCAATGGGATCGGGAAGTTCCCGCCCGACTGCGCCGATGGATTCCGTGATGGGAAGGCCGGAACGAATGCCGCGGCACATCGTATCGATGGCTTCCGGAAAACTGGCGATGAATTTTTTAACGCGGCGCGAGATCATGAAAGCGGTGATTGCGTGCGGCGCGCCAAGCCCCAGCATGAGCGACGCGGGGAAAACGATAATTTTGTTTATATTGAAAAAATTAAGCGTCATGTAAAAAAGCAAAACCGCAAGCGCGTTCATCAGCATATATTCGCCGAGCGAGATATTTTTTCCCGTCGCGGCGAGGCGCGTGCGGAGTTTGCTGGGATTAGGCAGCATTTTAACCAGCCGGTCCAAAAAGGGTATGGCGCTGTCCTTCATCGAACGCACGCTGTTCGGCGAACCGTGGCGGTCCCGCGTGTCGATCGCGCGCTTGGTGCCAAGCCCTTCGACGCGGGCCAGCCGTTTGTCGATGTCCGAAGAATCGTCCCAGAGCGCGAAAACGATCAACGCGGCGAAAACGAAAGCGCCGACGCCCGAAATTAGGGTAAGGCTCTCCACGCTCATCGTCATGTGTCTATCGTCTCCATGAGTTGCCTGTCGAGGCCGAAGTAGGCGGCCTTGGGCAGGAAGTTGGGGCGCAGTCCATGATTCTTGAAATTGACCGTCAATTTGCCGTCGGGCGTTTCTCCCGTCACCTCGCAGGTATAAAGGTCCTGCATCGTGATGGTTTCATCCTCCATGCCGGTGATCTCGGTGATATAGGTGACGCGGCGCGAACCGTCGCGCATGCGACCGACCTGAATGATCATATCGATGGCCGAGGCGATCTGCTGGCGGATGGCGCGCGGCGAGAGGTTGGCGGACGCCATGCCGACGAGGTTTTCAAGGCGCATGATCGCTTCGCGCGGGCGATTGGCGTGCACGGTCGAAAGCGAGCCGTCGTGTCCCGTGTTCATCGCCTGCAGCATGTCCAAAGCCTCGCCGCCGCGCGTTTCGCCGACGATGATGCGGTCGGGGCGCATGCGCAGCGCGTTCTTGACGAGATCGCGCATCGTGACCTCGCCGCTGCCTTCCAGATTGGGCGGGCGCGTTTCAAGCCGGACGACGTGCGGCTGTTGCAGTTGCAGTTCGGCCGCGTCTTCGATCGTGACGACGCGTTCGCCGTGGTCGATCATCTGCGACAAGGCGTTAAGCAGCGTCGTTTTGCCCGATCCCGTGCCGCCTGAAATAAGGATGTTGAGGCGCGACCGCCCTGCGATGCGCAAAACCTTCGCCATGGCGGGCGAAAGGCTTCCGAATTTCAGCATCGTGTCGAGCGTGATCTTCTTTTTTGAAAATTTACGGATAGTAATCGTCGCGCCGTCGATCGCGAGCGGCGGAACGATGATGTTGACGCGGCTTCCGTCCGCCAAACGCGCGTCGCAAAGCGGTGAACTTTCATCGATGCGCCGCCCGATCGCGGTGACGATGCGCGTGGCAATCGCCAGCACGTGCGCGTTGTCGCGGAATTGCACGTCGGACAGCGTCAGCTTGCCCTGGCTTTCGACAAAGACGTGCTTAGCGCCGTTCACCATGATTTCCGATATGGATTCGTCGGCGAGCAGGGGTTCCAAAGGCCCGAGCCCAAGCATATCGTCCAGCAGTTGCTTGACCAGATCGGCGCGTTCGGCGGCGTTGAGCTGAATTTTCGTTTCGCCCAGCAATTCGGCGATAAGGCCGGTCAGATCGCGCGAAAGCGCTTCGCGCGGCAACCTTGCGGCAAGGGACGTGTCGATACGTTCCAGAACGATCGGCTGCAATTTAAGCTTGGCCTGTTCGATGCTGGCGCGGCTCGGATTGCGGGCATAAGGGTCCACGGGAACGCCGTCTTGCGCCTGATCCGGATTTTCGGAGACCGAGGATTCGACCTCTGCGGCGGGAGAGGATGCCGGCTGCTTGAATCTGTCGGCGCTTTCCGCGATGAATCCGTTAATCAGGGATGTCACCAGATCGCGCTGGTCGAGCAAATTGAGATCGACGCGGTTGGTTTCGAGAAATTTGCCGACGGCGGTTTTCGCTTCGCGGGCGATATCGATGCGCGCCGCCAGCTTCGCGCTTCCCGCCGGAAATTTTTCCCTGAGAACCGGCATCAGGCGGTCGCGCAGCGCGGCAAAGGTGATGTCTCCCGAGAAGGGCTTGGATCCCATCATGGATGATCTCGCCGATCGAGTTTGCCTTTGACTTCGCCCGTCAGTTTATTCCAGAAGGAAGAAGCCGTTTTTTCGGCGGCGCGGTCGTCGGTTTTCGCCAATCTCAAAGCCAGATCGCGCAAAGCTTTCGTGACGGCCGCGCGCGGGACTATGGCGGCCAGAGCCTTTCCGCTATTGGAAGCCGTCGTCAAGGAGGCGTCGTCCTCGGGAACGGTCAAATCGACGGGGCTTTTGATGCCTTTTTCGAAAATGGCGCGGGTAATCTGCCCTGCGCCGGAAGGCCCCGTGCGCGCGGCGACGGTGGTGATCCGCGCGGAACATTCGAGAACGCCGAGAGCGCTTTTAATCCGGAGCGTGTCGCGGATTCCCGCCAGCGTCAGGTCGGAAACAAGGACGATCTCGTGCGCCGACGCCAGAAGCCTTTTTTGAGTGGCGAGCATCGGGCGCGGCAAGTCGATGACGATGACGTCAAAATTGCCTTTCATCTCTTTCAACAACGCGGCAATGGCGCTGCCGTCGATGGGGGTGACTTCGTCCACGGCCTCTTCCGCGCCGAGAATGGAGAACCGCTCGCTTTCGGGAACGATAGAGCTGGCGATCATCAGGGCGTCGACGCGGTTGGGAGAACTGACGATGTCGCGCAATCCGTGTCCCGGATCGAGATCGAGCGAAAGGGAGCTTGTGCCGAATTGCAAATCGAGGTCGAACAAAGCGACGTTCCGGTCAAGCTCGTGAGCCATGAGCCAGCCGACGTTCAAAGCGATTGTGCTTGTGCCTATGCCGCCGCGCGCGCCGATGAAAATAACGATACGGGCTTCCTTGGCCTCCGGTTTGGCGCCTCCTGCGGGGCTGCGCAGGGCCGCGGCCAGAGCCTGATTGAGAACGTCGGGCGACAGGGGCTTGACCAGATAATCGACAGCGCCCGCGGTCAGGATGCGGCGGTAAAGCGCGACGTCGTTTTTCGATCCGATAACGACCAGGCGGCATTCTTTTCCGCACAAATTGACGATGCGCGACGTTATGGCGGCGGGTTCGGCGTGTTGATCGATGTCGATGATCGCCATTTTCGGCGGAGGCGACGACTCCAGCGCCTGCGCGAAAAGATCGGGGCCTCCCTGCTGCACCGTGACTTGCGGATAGCCCTGCCGTTCCGCCCAGCCGCGCAACGACAAAAGGGATTCGTCGTCAAGAACGAAGCCCATAAACTCCCCATGCATGACGGCTTCGTCGCGATGCCCAAAAGAAAAAAGACCGCTCATGGCGTTGGCGCTGACGCTCCTCCCGCTGGGGAAGAAGCCGTCCCTCCCGTTACGTCGCCTGTCATCGAAGACGCGCCCACCGGCGCGGTCGTCGTCGCCGTTTGACTATCCTCGGAAACCGGCATGATCAAGCCGCGAGGCTGATTGTTGTCGTAACGGCGTATCGCGCCGACGGCGGTGACGCCGCGTCCGTCCTTCAAATCCCTGCCTTCGACGAGATCGTCCGGATTTTCGACGGCGCTCGCCAGATTGCGCGCGTTGGCGCAGCCGAATTGGGGCAACAGCTGGTTGTCGAAAGAGCTTGCGAGAGAGTCGTTCCAGCCGGGGCAGGCGGGGGGAGTCGCGACGCTAACCCCTGCGGACGGATCGACGAGGATGGAATAATCGGGGCGCGGCGTCGGGGTGTAGGCTTCGCAAGCCGTCAAAATCAGCACCCCGAGAGAAAGAAAAACAGAACGGGAAAAAGTCATCGCTTACTCCACTAAAAGGCCGCCGCCGTGGTCGTCCCCATCGCCCGGGGCATGCAAAACAAGCGGACGCGCGGACGACGGAACAACGGGCGGGGACGCGGGAAGAACTTTCGATTGCGTCTGCGCCGCAGGCGCAAGGCTGGCAGGCGCTTGGGTCGCCGGTTTGGCGGATGCGGCAGGAGGAGCCTTCTCGGCTTTTTCCTGAACGGGCGTTTTTGCGACGGGCGCAGGCGGCGCGGCAACGGGAGCCGTAACGGCAGATGTCGGTGCGGATGCCGCAGGCGCGGACGTAACGACAGGAGCTACGGGAGCAGGCGCGGGCGCTGCTGCGGCGGGAGCCTCCGTCGTCGCGGCAGGAGCGGCCGGAGGAGGCGTCGGCGTTTTCTTGACGCCTACGGGCGTGCCGCTGACCGGACGCGCATCGGGATCGCCGCTGCTATACCGCAATCCGACAAGGCGTTCTTTTTCCGTAGGCGGCGCAAAACCGTCTGTGGGCAGAGCCAGCTGTTGCTTCGAAGGTTTGACGATATAGGGCGTGATGATCACGACCAGCTCGGTCTGGCCTTTGACGAATTCATCCGAACGGAACAAAGCGCCGAGAACCGGCAAATCGCCGAGCATCGGGAATTTATTGACGGATTGTGTCTGTTCGTTGTCCATCAATCCGGCGATGGCGAAGCTTTCGCCGCTTGCGACCTCGACGGTCGTTTCGGCTTTACGCGTGGTCAGGGCCGGAACCGAAATGCCGTCCGATTGAACGACGGCGCCAACCGTCGTCAGCTCGCTGACTTCCGGGCGCACATGAAGGCTGATGCGATCGCCGCTCAACACGGTCGGGGTAAAGGCCAGAGAAATGCCGTAAGACTGGAATTGAATGCTGATCGTGCCGTTGCTTTGGGGAATCGGAATGGGGAACTGGCCGCCCGCGAGGAAATTGGCGGTTTCTCCCGACATCGCCGTCAGGTTGGGTTCGGCCAGAATAGTCAAAAGCCCGTCCTGCTCCAGCGCGTCGATGACGCTATCGACATTCATGATGCCGCCCGTCGCCGAAAAGCCAAGAACGTCATTGGGCGTGCTATTCGAAGCGTTGCTTGGCCGGATGCTCGCGATGCCGGTTCCCGAGCCGATCGTGCTGCCCGTGGCGAGCCCGACGCTCATGTTGGTGCCGGCCTTGATCAAACTCTGCCAGTTGAACCCGAACGCGTTGTCGGCGCTGCGCTGAACTTCGGCAAAGCGGACGCGGATTTGAATCTGGTTGCTGCCCGTCACCGATACGCGGTTGATAATGTCTCCGCCCGTGGGAATATAGCGCATGGCGATTTTATAGGCGTCGGCGACGGAAACGGGATCATGCGCCGTTCCCGTCAGAACGATTCCTCCCGGAACGGCCTTGGCTTTGATGTTGTTGCCGGGGATGTCGGCGTTCAGTTCTTCGCGCAATCCCGACAAATCCTGCGAGACCACGAGCGTGCGCTCGGCCAGAACCACGCCTTTGTCGTCCGTCGCTATAAACGAGGTTTCTCCCGTCCGCTTGCCGAAAAGCATCACTTGCGTGGGCGATAAAACCTGTACGTCGGCGATATCGGGATTGGCGATAAAGACCGAAGAAGCGACTCCGCTCAGAGTCAAGGGCACGCCGCGATCGACCATCAAGGACAGAGTGGGCGTTGCCGTGCGAACGGGCGCGGCGGCCAGAAGGAAAAGCGACAGAAGGGGAAGGATGAGGCGTTTCATAGCATTACCTATGCCATTCAAAAGTGTTTTCGGTTGTCGTCTTGCCGCGCATGACTTGCACGTGATGGATCAGCCCGTCGTCCCCGTTCACGGCGGGATAAGAGCGGCTGACATCGCTGTCCCATGTCGGGGATTGTTTGTCGTCTCCGGCCTTGGCGTCCGGCTTGGCCGCGTCGTCGACGGCAAGGCTGCAAAGAACGAGCATAAGCGACCCCTTTCCGCCCGATTGACCGCCCGCCATATCCATGGCCAGCGCGAGTCTTTCGGCGTCTTTTTTGCTGACTTCGAGAGTCGCCAGCTGCGCGACTTTGGGATCGGTCGATTGGTTATCGCTGCGCTGGTCGAGCGCCAGAACGCGCACATTTTGCAAAATCGTTTCGCTGACGCGGCGCTCGGTCAGATCCGTCACGTCCTTGCGGCTGAAGCTGTGGGTCAGGATAACGTCGACGCGGTCTCCCGGAAAAATAAAGCCCGCGACTTCCGCCGTCGGCGACAGCGATATCGAAATCGCGCGCATCCCGGGCGTCAAAACGGCGGCTAAAAATCCCTGATCGTGCGCATGCGCCACGCGTGAAGACATGATCGGTTCGCCGGAACGGAAACCGTCGCGCACGACGGCTCCGGCCATGTCGGAAAGGTTCTCTTTTCCCTTAACCAGCATCGAACCGGTGTCGGCGTCCGATGTCCACTGCGCCCATTTCAAATCGGATTCCTTGATAATGGTTCCGGTCGGCAAATCGCGCGCCGCCACGGCGATTTCGGTGGTCTGCACCGCGGGCTTGGCCTGTTCGGGCGCGAGCGGCGCAGGAGTCAGAAGTTTTTGCACGGATAAAACGGTGCCGACGGCGACGACCGCGGCGGCCAGAAGCAAAGTGATTTTTCGCGAAGCCATAATGCCTCCTCAGTCCGGCAACAGAATCGGTTGAGCCATTAAGCTTAACATGGCTACCCCGCCTGTCGCGATAGCGATGCCGTAAGGAATCTGCGTTTTCGTCCAGCAGCGCGTTTCTTTTGTTTTGGAAGATTTCAAATACAAGGCGATAACTGCCGCGAGAGATTCAACGCCGCCCGCGAAAGCCGTAACAGCCAGCAAAACAACAAGGAATTGCGGTCCCGCCCATAAACTTGCGACCGAGAGAAGTTTGACGTCTCCGGCGCCGACCCATTTGCCCAGAAACGCCGCGAACCCCATCGCGGAGATCAGTCCGAATACGATGGCATTCTGGCGCCAGTCGATGGGCTGGGGCGACGTCGCCGCGAAAACGGGAAACAGAAGCAAAAGAAATCCGCAAAAATAGTTGGGGATGCGATACGAGCGCGCATCGCAAACGGCAGCCGCGACGAAAAGAAGCGCAGCGGCGAAAAGCGCCGCCACATGGAAAATGGTTAGAGCTAAAACCATCAAAGTCATCCTCTAAACCTAAGGTTCTCTCTTAACAAAACGCGTTAACTATGCACACGGCATAGTTAAAGAGCCGTGAATCGAATTGTTCCGCATCAGGAACAATTTTCATGGGGTAGGGATAAAACGCCCCCCGAAAACGACGTATAGGGGCCTTAAAAAAATCCCGCCCTGACCTTCCCAAAAAAAGCCGTTGACATGAAAGCCGGAACCCTTTTCCGGATCCAAACCGAAAAAAGACTTAAAGCGAAGTCGCAACCTTGTTGAAAATAGTGCTCAACTGCGTTCCCAAAGCGGTGACAGTCGTTATGATGACGAGAGCGACAAGCAACGCAATCAGAGCGTATTCAATGGCTGTTGCGCCTTTTTCGCTTTTTGCCATGCGAAAAACAAAGCGACGCATCATGGATCCTCCTTGAGGAAGTAAATCTAAAACCCCGAGGGTTCGCACCAATTACAGGATAGGCGACAAGGTTTAAGGAAGGATGAACAATATGCCCGCTTTTGCTATGAAAAACAAGAGGATATTATGTAAACAAACTGGAATTGGATTCGCTGAAATTTTGAAATAATCGTTCCGAAAAAAAAGAGGCGCCGACTCGAAAGCCAGCGCCTCTTCCCGATCCAAAACGTGGAACGGGATTATAACGAAGTCGCGACCTTATTGAACGTCGTGCTCAATTGCGTGCCTAAGGCGGTGACTGTGGTGATGATGATGACGGCGATCAACGCGGCGATCAGGCCGTATTCAATGGCCGTGGCGCCTTTTTCGCTCTTCATCAGACGGGTAATTAGACTGCGCATTGTTGTCCTCCTTAAAGGAAAAGATCAAGAACCTCGAGGTTCGGATGACTATAAGAATAGGCCATAGGGTTTAAGAAAAGATGAACAGCCAAATAGTTTTCCCATAAAAAACAAGAGGATATTATATGAGCAAAATATATCCAGATTCATTTGAATTTCAAAAGAACCTGAAAATCATGATTTTTCAGCCGGTTATATTAGATCTGCGCCGCCTGAAGAACGAAAAATTTCCGGAAATTCGCCTCCGTGACGCCCGAAAATTATTTGATGCGGATTCGTTTTATGTCGGAAAAATTTTTCTTTCACAGGCTTGAATTTTATCGCGGGGCGCGCCTCCTAAAATTCTCTTTCGATCGTGAAATCGACGATGTCAAGAAGCGCGGACCTGACGTCGGAATCCGGAAAGATGCCCAAAGAATCCCGCGCGACAGCGCCGTAATGCCGCGCGCGGAGAAGGGCGTCGCGCAAGGCATGATGCTGGCGGATAAGGTCTTGCGCGTGGGCAAAATCGCTGTCGCGCTGATCGTTGCCGTTCAACGCGCGTTTCCAGAAAGCGCGTTCGGCTTCGTTTCCGCGATGAATGGCGAGGATCACGGGCAGCGTCACTTTGCCTTCGCGGAAATCGTCGCCCACGGTTTTTCCCAAGCGCTCCTCTTCGGCGGAATAATCCAAAACGTCGTCCACGATCTGAAACGCGATGCCGAGATTGAGGCCGAAGGCGCGCAAGGCTTCTTCTTCGGACGCGGGCCGTTCGGCGACGATCGCGCCGATGCGGCAGGCTGCGGCGAAAAGTTCCGCCGTTTTATCGCGCACGACTTCCAGGTAGGCTTGCTCGCTCGTGGCGCTGTCGCATGAGGTGATAAGCTGCAGAACCTCGCCTTCCGAGATCACGGCCGACGCGTGCGACAAGACGCGCAGCACGTCGATCGAGCCGTCTTCGACCATAAGCTCGAACGCGCGGCTGAAAAGAAAGTCGCCGACCAAAACGGACGCCTCGTTTCCGAAAAGCGCGTTGGCCGAAGGAGTGCCTCGGCGCAAAGAACTCTCGTCCACGACGTCGTCGTGCAAAAGCGTCGCGGTATGGATGAACTCGACGCTCGCCGCGAGCTTGCGGTGCCGTTGCCCTCGGTAGCCGCACAGTTTCGCGCAGGCGAGGGTCAAAAGAGGCCGCAATCGTTTGCCTCCGGCCGCGATGATGTGACCGGCGAGGCGCGGAATGATCTCCACGCGGCTTTCCATGCGCTGCACGATCAACTGATTGACGGCGGCAAGATCGTCGGAGACAAGTTCCGCCAACGCTTCCAGCGCGGAAGGAGGCTTGCGCCTGAACGATTTTTCAAGAGGAATGATCGTCGCCATGGAAACTATCCTAGTGTGAATTATTGGAGTTAACACAGAAACGGCAAGAAGGACATAACGTCCGGACGCATGACGCAAGCGAGGCATCCCTCATTTCATTTTAACCATAATATTGCGTTGATCCCCGCGCGTTCTCAAATTACAGTCGTTCGCGAATTATAATCATTGATGTTTAAGGGGCGCAACAATGATCGGAAAATTTAAACAACAAATATTCAAAGTTACCGGAGCCAATATCACGAAGACCCTTGAGCCGAAAAGACCGTATAGAGCCGTGCTTATCGCCAGGGTGATGATAGAAAACATCTCGCCGGAAGGTTACTATTTAGAGAGTTTGCGTATCGCGGGATCGCACGGCGGGACCGATGCCCATTTCGTGGAAGATTATTCCTTCGATAACTTTGCGATAGATAAAGGAAACCGGACTTTTATCTTGCTAACAATTCACGGAGAAAAACTAGGCGTTCCCGATCCCGATTGCATAGAATTTTTAAGCGCGAACAATAATTCCCCGATACGAACGGTGGCGCGAAGGCCCCCGATTGGGGAGAGGAGAGAAAGTTTGAGTTATTGGGATCTTTCGGAGAGAAACCCCGATACCAGTTTTCAAACGGTCTTGCAGCTTTAATAAAGAGGGGAGGTTACTCTTTCTTCCCGAACAGCGCCTCGATCCCGTCTTTGTGCGCCTTCTTTTTCACGATCATTGCGTCCGCGCGCGCGATTTCCTCTTCCATCGACGCGATATAGTCTTCCAGTTCCTCGATCGACATCGGCTGCAAGTCGCGCAGCTTCGGTTTCTTGGGGGTCAAGGGTTCGAGATCGTCCGTATCAATCATCGCCGAAAGAATCCTTTTTGTAAGTTATCGCGCCGCGGCTTTTGCCCGCGCTTTGCCATTCAAGGCTGTCGAACGATCCGCAGGGCTTGCAGATCGGCTGCCAATTTTCGTGCGCGCCGCCGCAAACGCGGCAAAGCCATGCGGGATCGGGCGCGGCCTCGGAAGCCTTCATGAGCCACGCGGTCGCCGCGTGTTCGTCGCGGCGTTCGCGCCGTTCAAGGCGCGCGAGCATCTTGAAAACGCCTTGCGTCGCGCCGCGGTCTTCCACGCAGGCTATCAGATTGCGCCGCGCTTCGCCCCAAATGTCGGCGGCCAAGGCGGCTTCCGCCAGAGCAAGCCGGCTTTCCGGCGCGGATTCGTTATTCCGGCACAAACGCTCCGTTTGCTTGAACGCGTCGAGCGGCGTTTCCGCCATGCGAAGCAAAACGCGCGCAAGCTGCGGATGAGGACGATCCTTCCACGCGCGTTCGATGGCCCGCGTAGCCGCGCGGTTGTGTCCCGTCGACGCCAGAGTCTCGGCCAGATTGATGATCGCGGGAAGCCATTCGGGGGCTTGCTTCGCGGCCTGTTCCGCCGCCTGCAAAGCGGCGTCCTTATCGCCCGACATGGACGCGGCGCGCGAAGCCGCGATGCGCAAAGCCGCCCGCGTGCGGCGTCCCGACTCGGAATCCAGCAATCGCGCCGCGACGGCGCGGGACAAGGCGCTTTCCGCCTCTTCCCATTGGCGGCGTCGCGCGGCGCTTTCCATGCGCATCAGGCTCAGCCATGGCGTCGCGGGTTTCAGACGATGCATTTCGCCCAGAAGCTTATCGACTTCGTCCCAATTGCCCTCGCGCTTGGCTTCGGTAATCAGGCCGCGATAACCGAGAACGGCGGAATCCTCATTCGCGGCCAAGGCGCGGAAAATTTCCTGCGCGGCCTTGCGGTCTCCGGCCAGTTGCGCGGCTTGGGCTTGCAGCCATTGCGAGACGGTGCCGTTGCCGATGTTCTTGCGCGACGCGACGGCCAGGCGTCCGGCTTCGGTCGAATCGCCGCCTGCGATAGCGATCAGCCCGCGCGTCAGTTGATCCTGCCCCAATTGCATTTTGTCGATTTTGCGGCGCAGGCGCCAAAAAGTCGGGCCGTGGCGCAGAAAATGCCAGATGCGCAAAACGATATGCAAAGCAAAAGCCAGCGCCAAAACGCACAACGCCAGAAACGCGGCCGAGGTTTCGATCACCGTGTCATGCCAAACGATTTGCGCCGTCCCGGGACGATCCGCCAGCCAAAAGGCGAGAACGCCAAGAACCGCGATTTCCAAAATGAAACGAAGAAAACGGATCATTGGGCGCCCCCTCTCGGCGAAGAAGGCGTGGTGAAACGCGCTTCCAGAGCCAGAAGAATGGTATCAAGAGACGCCCGCGCCCCCAGCTTGGATTGCCAAGCGGCGAGGCTCTTTCGCACATCGTCGGGCAGGGCGTTTAAGGCCTCGATCGCGGCGGCAGCGTCGCCGGAATCAAGGGCCTTCTCAAGGTCGGCAAAACGCGGATCGTGCAACGGGCGCACGGAAACCAAAGGCCGTAAAAGCGCCATGATCCGCGACATGAACGTTGAGTTTTCTCCTTCCGCGACGGGCGCGGGCGCGGCTTTTTCTTCGAGCGCCAGCGAATCGCGCAACTGAGTCAAAGTCGGCGTAGCCACGGCGGCGTAAGGCTCAAGTTTGGCGACCCATTCGGAAATTTCGGGATCGTCGGCGGATACGGCGCGCAACGCCGCAAATTGGGGAACGAAAATGCGGCCGTCTTCGGCCAATTCGCGTAAATCCCAAAAGGCGAATGCGGCCGCGACGAACTTTTGCATCGTTTGGCGGTCTTGGGCGTCTTTGTTTTGAATTTGAGCTTTAAGCGTTCTGACCTCGTCGCTCAAGGAAGGCGAATCGCTCGCCGCCTGAGACGCGGGAACCGGTTCATTAAGCGCCTTGATTTGCGTTTCAAGAGCGTCGATCCGCCGTTCCAGAACGCTGAAATCCGGCGGATTCTGCGCCACAGGGACGAGAACGCCCGGTTGGGGATAATGCAGAATCGCCGCATAACCGAAAGTTGCCAGCAAAACAAAAGCCGATAAAATAAGAACAAAGCAGTGCTTTTTTTTGCCGCAGGCATCCGGCGGAGAGAATATGTTTTCTTCTTCTTCGGTCATGAGAACGTCCGGTTATGGGCAGACAAAGGGACAGACTTCGTCCCTCCGTCTAGCACATTCGCAGCTTCTTGGCTAAATCCGGCGTCGAATTTTTGAAAGGCAAACAGAAGGCAGGGGATCAAAGCTTAAGATTTTTAAGAGCGAAGAGAACGCTTCCGCGTTTCTAAGCGGGCATTTTTCCTCATCTTTCTCTTCCGATGGTAAATGAATGGTAATGAATTGTCCTAAGAAATCCGAAGGCATTAACTGATTTTTTACTATAGAATCAATGAATTAGTTTCATAAAATTCGTGTACAATGCAAGATATCGGATCAGGAATTGTCAGGAATAAAAAGGAAGGGAAAGGAGGGTAAAATGTTTTCACCAGTCGCCTCATATGCTGATGTTAACAGAGTGATCCCCCTCTTTGTCGTTTTCTTCGCGCTGGCCCCTTTTATCGCCGCGATCGTTTTTCGTCTTTTCCTTGTTGCGGCGGATCTCGTTGAATTTTTCGGATTTGGGGGCAGGATCGACGGCGTTTTGCACCAGAGGCGCCATAGCCTGAGTGTTAGGGACAGCTTTAGCCGCGATGTCCTGAGGGAGGGCGTTCGTTACTATCGGGGGTGGTATGGATGGAATTTGCATCCGCTTTATCCCCTGCAAAGAATCGTACAAGCCGATTATTGCACAGATGCAATAAATAAACATTTAATTATTTCGTGCAAGAGACTTTAAGAAACCGGCGGATTTACAGGTAAGTGGAACTAGGGAGGCGGGTTATGGCAAAATATATAAAAGAAACTCTTCCCACGATGCTTGCACTCGCGCGCGAACATACCGAATTGTCGCGCATCCAGTTAGCCGGCATGCTGGCGGACGTTTTCCTTTCCGAGGATGCCAAACTGTCCTTGCGCGAGGAAGAACAGGTTAACGGGCTGATCGACCACCTGATGTTCAATTCCTCGCCTCAGGTGCGGACTCATCTGGCGAAAAAATTCGCCGATGTCGCGCGGATGCCGCGCCGCATCGCGGCGAATCTGGCGCAGGACGATATCGGAATCGCCCGTCCCATCCTGATCACTGCCGAAAGCCTGACGGACGAAGACCTCGTCCGCGTCATCGAAGACAAAGGAAGCGACCACGCTGTGGCTATCGCCGCGCGCGTCAAAATCAGCGAAGCGGTGGCGGATGCGCTTGTGACGACGGGCGACGTGCGCGTGATGCAGGTCGTCGTCGAGAATCTCGGCGCTCATCTTAGCCCCGTCGCCATGAAGGTCGTTTCCGACGCCGCGCGTTATGGCGCCGGATTGCGCAAGCCCCTTTTGCGCCGCGAAGAAGCGACGGCGGACGTGGCGCTGAAATTGTACTGGTGGGTGGAACAGGATCTGCGCCGTTATGCATTGAGCCGCTTCAGCATTTCCTCCGGCCAGATCGATCAGGCTTTGGCCAAGACCGTCGGAGCGTTTCTCGACGATCACGCTCAGGAACGCGCGAACGATCAGGTTATGGAGCAGGTCGCCGAATGGATCGAAGAGCATCAGGCGCTGTCGCCGCAGATTTTGCCGCAGATTTTGCGCATGGGGCATTTTCGCCTGTTCAATATGCTTTTGGCGAAGCTGTCCGCGCTTCCCTTGTCGCTTGTCGATACCATTATGGAAGAAGTGGGAGGCCGCGGGCTGGCGTCGGTTTGCCGCGCCGTTGGCATCGAAAAACCGGTCTTTGTCTCGCTCTTCCTGCTTTCGCGCGGCGGACGCCCGGGCGAGCAGATCGTGCATCCCCGCGAAATGTCCTACGCGCTCGAGACTTTCGACAGGATGTCTCCCGCCACGGCGAAGGATTTGTTGCGTAGCTGGAGCGCCGATCCCTCCTATCTCGTCAGCCGCCGTGAAGAAGCGGTTTTGGACGAAAGCGCCCGCTGCCGCGTCTAAAAGCTAGCGTTTGGAACCCCGTATGCAATGGGGCGCGAGAGTGTTTGTGACCGTATTTTAAAGTTAAAAGCTATCGACGCGTTGCTAATTATTATGGACGATTTAGAAAACCTAGCTTTCAGACAGGCAGGAAAACTTATTACGAAAAGAGATGCTAGGCAGTTGTCCCCGCTATTTATATTCAGCGGTCTCTAAGCAGTTTGCGCTCGTTTTTTGGGGGTTGTTTAGAAACTCAGCTGGATTAAACGGCACCCTTCTCCCAAAGTGGAGGAAGTCTACATGCCCACCCAAGTCTAACACGTACAATTCTCCTGCGGCAACCACGAGAGTCCAGCCGACAACCACAAAATTTGCAGTAGTACTATTAATGACCATTTTTGCCTCGCAACTCCTGCGTAACGCCATTCGCCGTCCCCATTTTGCTCTTTCTCAGCAAAGTTTCAAGGCGTTTAATTCTTTCATAAAAAATGTTAGGCCTTTTCAATAGGCTATTCTTTGATCAAATTAACCATTGTTTTCCAGCTCTTTCCTTTTTGCGAGTGGTTTGCCGAAATCATTTGTTTCTTCAGCCTTTGGCGAAGACAAGGATCGTGCGAAGATTTTATCATAAAACAAAATCATCTTTGCGCAGAAAAATTTCGCTGTCTGGACAGAATCGGATCAATGGCGGTACGGTGAGATTGCATCTTAGAATCCTTCTCTAATATGGAATCGAAGATGCACGCTTCTCTTCCCTTTCCTTTCTCCTTGCGGGAGAGGAAGCGAAAACTTGGACTTATGCAATAAGCCCTTAGTTTTCGCAGGTGAGGGGGTTTCTTGCTTAAACGAAAAAAGGTCTAATTTCCGTCGTCCTTCCCCATGCTTCTCCGCCGCTCACGCTTCGTTCACCAACTTCCCGTTGGCCAAGGCCGCATCCTTATCGTGCATGCGGTAAGCGCTTTGCGCCTGCCGGCGGACCGCGACGTCGATATTCTCCTGAATTATTTTGCAAAACCGCGCCGCGTGCCCGAAGAATGCGAGGCGTTGACAAAGCTCATCCCCTTCACGCGCGACGCCATCGAACGCGCGATCGCGGGACTGGTCGAACGCCAAATTTTGACCGAAAAAACGCCGGAAGAAGAAGAGGCCTCCGTAGCTTTGGCCCTTGCGCCGACGCACGGGCGCGATCCGGGCGAAATTCTGGAACGCTATCGCCGCGAGCTGAAAGAAGGCGCGATGCCCTATTGGGCGGCGGCTGCGTCTCACGGCATGGGTGATTTAGGCGCGAACGCCGCGCGCGTTGACGCTTTGTTATTCGGCGATTGCGATATCCAGATGGAAGCGGATTTTCTGCGTCAGGAAGCCGCAAAGCGCGGCATCGACCTGCGCGTCTCGGCGACCTTTCCGGACGACGTGCGTTTTGCGGGCGAACATAAGCACGACGCGATTTTCATCGGCGCGTTGCGCGCGCGGCACACGATCGTCGAGCCTCCCGTATCCGGGCAAAATCCTCATGCGATTTATATCGCGCAGGCGCGGCATCTCTTGACCCAATTGCGCGAAAGAAGCGGCGCGCCGATTCTTATCGACAATCTGCCCGAGCCGACCGTCCAGCCTTTAGGTTTGGCGGAGCAGGGGTTGCTCGGGCATCGCACGCGTTTCCGGTCGGCAAACGTCGCGCTTTCTGAAATGGCATCGACACTATCGGGCGTTTCCGTCGTCGATGTCGCGGCTGCGCTGGGCGCTGCGGGAAGCGAAAGGATGTTGGACGACGGGCTTGTCGGATTTACGCATTTCGGTTCGCCCGGCTGGATGCTGCAAAGGCCGGAATCCGAAAAAGCCGCCGTGCACAACATATTTCCCGATTCCACGCCCTTGGCGCAATCGGTCGGCGGCGATCCGTACGGGCGCGAGAAAGTCTTGGCGGTAACGCATATCGACGCGCTTATGACCGTCCTCGGGATCGGGCGCAAAAAATGCGTGATCCTCGATCTCGACGGAACTTTGTGGCCGGGCGTGCTGGCCGAAACCGGAAGCCCCTTCGCGTGGGAGCCGGAAATCAGCGGCGCGTTTTCCTATATCGGGCTTTATTTCGGCCTCCACGAAGCCTTGCTATGCCTGAAAAAGCGCGGCGTCGTTCTGGCCTGCGTCAGCAAAAACGACGAAGCGACGGTGCGCGATTTGTGGAAATATCCCGACACTTATCCCAAAAGCCGCCTTCTGACTCCGGGCGATTTCGTGACGTGGCGCGTCAACTGGAAAGACAAGGTCGATAACATCCGGTCGATCGCCGAAGAACTGGGCTTCGCGCTCGACGCGTTTTTGTTCATCGACGATCATCCCGTCGAGCGCGACCGCGTGCGCCAGCGCCTTCCCGAAGTCGAAGTCTGGGGCGAAGACCCCTTTATCCTGCGCCGCCGCTTGTTGAACGATCCGCGCCTGCAATTGCCCGTGATTACCGAAGAATCCGCCACGCGCAGCGAATTGGTCAAAGCCCAGTTGGAACGCCAGCACTTGCGCGCCGAAACGCTCGACGAAGGAAAATATATCGCTTCGTTGAACATCCAATGCCGCATCGAGAAAGTGTCGGCGGATTCTAAACGCCTGACGCGCGTCGAGGAGCTTTTCCAGCGCACGACCCAGTTCAACGCCACGGGACGGAAATTTTCGCTCAACGAACTGGAGTCTTTGGCGAAAAATCCAGCCGCGTCCGTTTTCGCCATCGACGTTTCCGACCGTTTCGGCGATCACGGGCTTGTCGGCGCCGCCGTCGTCGCCGACGGGGAAATTCTGGGATTGGCGATGAGCTGCCGCGTGCTCGGCATGGGCGTCGAACACGCGTTCATGCGGCATATTCTGGCCGAGACGAAAAAAACAGGAACGGTTTTGTCTGGGCGCATCGTCGAAACGCCGCGCAATATGCCCGTGCGCAATCTTTACCGCGATAACGGCTTCACCGAGACGGAAAAGGGGCTTTGGCAAAAAGAGTTATGAACGCGTGTTGATACCCTGCCTGCCGAAGAGTACCCTTATTTCGAACAAGGAGGATTCTCTATGAGCAACTCCCCAAAGTATCTTGCGGCGGGCGACCGCGCGCCGAATAGTACGGGCATCACGGCGGAAGGGGCCGTCTACGCTTCCGAAAGCCAATCCGGCCGCGCGGTGGCGATGATCCTTTGCCGGAATCTCGACGTTCCCGAACTTATTCCCCTCCTCGGCGCCCTTTCCGCGCAGGCCGACGAATTTTCCTCGCGCGAGGTCGATCTGGTGGCGATGATCGGCGAGGACGTCAGCCGCGTTCTGGGATTTAAGATTGAGCATCCGAGCCGCGTCACGCTCATCGGCGCGCTCGACACCTTTCTGGAGCAGAACGCCGTAAAGGGCAAATTGCCGGAAGTCATGAAGGGTTCCCCGAAAGATTTTATGGAACGCATCGGCTTCGAGAGCAAAAAACCTGAAATCCTCATCCTCGACAGAAACCAAAGAGTCGCCGGACGCATCGTGCCGGACAGCGTAGAAAACATGGTCGCCCAAACGCTGGCCGTTGTGAAAGCGCTGCCCTTTGAAACGCCGCGCGATATCTTCGCGCCCGCGCCGGTCTTGATCCTTCATAATCTGCTTGACCCCGACTTATGCGAGGAACTGATCGAGATGCACAAGGCTGACGGCGGCTCGGAAAGCCCGTCCCTCATGCGCGACGAACAAGGGCGTCCGGGGCACAAGGTCGATCACCGGCTTAAAAAGCGCCGCGATTTTCTTCTGGAGCGCGACCACCCCATGTCCGTCCGGCTTACCGACATCGTCATGAGGCGCGTCGTTCCCGAGATCAAACGCTGCTTTCAGGCGGAAGTCACGCACATGGATCGCTTCAACGTCGCGTGCTATCCGGGCGACGGCGGCCATTTCCGCAGGCACAGGGACAACAGGCCGGAGCTTGTCTCCTTCCGCCGGTTCGCCCTGTCGATCAATCTCACGTCCCCTGGCAAAGGCTACGAAGGCGGCTACCTGCGGCTTCCGGAATTCAACAACCACCATTATTGCTGTCCCACGGGGGCGGGAGTCACTTTTTCCGTCGCGCTTTTGCACGAAATAACGCCGGTTTTGAGCGGCAACCGCTATGTTCTGGTCACGCATCTGCACGACGACGAAGGCGAGATAAAGTGGCTCGAAATGCGCAAAACCTTGGCAGGCGTTGTCTAGAAAACCTTTGAATAAAAGCGTTTTTATCTTTCCGGAGTAAGAAGCGCTTTTGGCGGGCAAAGATTTTTAATCCGCGCTTGCTCGTGTTGATAGAGATAGGCCTCTCGCTCGTATCTATTTATCTTCTCTCCGAACACATAGTTAGTCGTGACAAGGGTGCATTTCCCGAAGAGCTTGCCCACGACGATTTCCATGATTTTCGGTATTTCGGCGCCGGGATCGCGTTTACTTATATTTTCCGTGTACAGAACCTTTGAGCTTTTTTCCGCGAAGTGATCGTTATATTCGATAAGTCCCAAAACGCGCGATCCGAGGCTTGCTTCGCGGACGACAACCTTGCCGTCTGCATGGAAAACGATGGAGAGGCCTTTGACGATGCTTCCCGCTTCATACACATCCCTGCTGCCGTTAAATTCCCGTGGATCTATGGATTCATTGCGAGCAAATATTTTATGGCGAATTCCGGGAATAAGAATGGTTTTCGTCGCTCCCCAGCCTTTCGATTGGTCCCAATCGCCCAGAATGTATTTGGGCATCGAAGCGCGATCGGTGCCGTTGCTTTCGATGAAAACCCCGTTTTCGATAGCTTCGCTGTAATACGTTCTTAAATAATCGGTATTCTCGACGGCGATTTCTTCCAGCCCCATCGCGCGCAAATCGGCGCAAATCGCCTGAGCGATTTTGTCGAATTCGGCCCGAACGCCTGCGCTTTTTACCCATATTTCCGCTAAACGAACCTCTTCTGCGGCAATTCTGTCGGCTTCTTTCGCTTCCTGCGCGTCCCTTGCCGCTTTCTCTTGCTGCCGCAGTTTGCCCTGTTTTGTCTCTTCGTCGGCGACAAAGCGGCAAATGACTCGGGTTAATATCGCGCTGGCGCTCATTCTAATCTTCCTCTTGAATACAGTTCTTCGAAATAGATTAAACCTCGTGAAGGATAATAGCATAAGGAGTAGGGGGGCTTCGATAGGAATAAATACTTTCATTCAAGAATCATGCGGTTAGTCCTCATCTTTTGATGATCTTTTGATGAATTTCAGCGTGTTTTACCGATAAAGATTGACGAAAGCATTTCTAGCCCCTAACCCTCTGCCCGCGAGAAGCGTTGCGATTGCCGCGCGCCGACACCATATAGTAAAGAAATGAATCTACGTAACATCGCCATCATCGCCCACGTCGACCACGGGAAGACTACGCTCGTCGATCAGATGCTCAAGCAGTCCGGCACGTTCCGCGCCAATCAACAGGTCGCGGAATGCGCGATGGACAGCAACGAGCTGGAACGCGAACGCGGCATCACCATTTTGGCCAAGTGCACGTCGATTTTGCACGGCGATTTGCGCATCAATATCGTCGATACGCCGGGGCACGCCGATTTCGGCGGCGAAGTCGAACGCATCCTCTCGATGGTCGACGGCGTCGTGCTGCTCGTCGATTCCGCCGAAGGCCCGTTGCCGCAGACGAAATTCGTGCTTTCGAAGGCTTTGGCCATCGGTCTTCGCCCGATGGTTATTATCAATAAAATCGACCGTTCCGACGCGCGCCCGCATCAGGTTCACGACGAAATTTTCGATCTCTTCGCCGCGCTCGACGCTTCCGAAGAGCAGCTCGATTTCCCGACCCTTTTCGCCTCGGGCCGCAACGGCTGGGCGATCGAAAAGATGGGGCAGGAGCCGAAAGACCTTGGCCCCTTGTTCGATCTCATCGCAAAACACGTGCCCGCGCCCAAGGTCGATCCCACGGCGCCTTTTAAACTGCTTGCGACGATCCTCGAAGGAAACCCCTATCTCGGCCGTTTGCTCACGGGCCGCGTCGAGAGCGGAATTGTCCGGCAAAACATGCAAATCAAGGCGCTCACGCACGACGGCAAATTCATCGAGCAAGGCCGCGTGACTAAAATCCTCTCCTTCCGCGGGCTCGAGCGCGTTCCGGTCGATGAAGCGCAAGCGGGCGACATCGTCGCGATAGCGGGCCTCGGCAAAGCGACCGTCGCCGACACGCTCTGCGATCCGAGCGTCGAAGAACCGCTTCACGCGCGTCCCATCGACCCTCCGACGATTGCGATGACGTTTTCGGTCAACGATTCGCCGCTTGCGGGAACGGAAGGCGAAAAAGTGCAAGGCCGCGTCATCCGCGAACGCCTGTTGCGCGAAGTCGAAAGCAACGTGGCGATCCGCATGACGGAATCCGAAGACCGCGACGCGTTCGAAGTGGCGGGGCGCGGCGAATTGCAACTCGGGATCCTCATCGAAACGATGCGCCGCGAAGGCTTCGAAGTCTCGATCAGCCGCCCGCGCGTTCTCTTCAAGACGATAGACGGCCAGCGTCAGGAACCTATCGAAGAAGTCGTCATCGACGTGGACGAAGCCTACTCGGGCACGGTCGTGAACCACATGTCCGAACGCAAGGCCGAGATGACCGATATGAGGCCTTCGGGCGGCGGCAAAGTGCGCCTGACTTTTCTGGCTCCCTCGCGCGGCCTTATCGGCTACTACGGCGATTTTCTGTCGGAAACGCGCGGCACAGGCATCATGAACCGCCTTTTCCACAGCTATGCGCCCTACAAAGGCCCCATCGCCGCGCGCCGCACGGGCGTGATGATCTCGAACGGGCAGGGCGACGCGGTGCCCTACGCGATGTGGAAACTCGAAGAGCGCGGCCCGATGATGATCGTCCCCGGCACGAAAGTGTACGAAGGCATGATCATCGGCGAGCATTCCAAGAGCAACGATCTCGACGTGAACGTTCTGGAAGGCAAAAAGCTCACGAATATCCGCACGACGTCGAAAGACGAAGCCGTCCGCCTCACGCCGCCGATGATCCTGACGCTCGAAAAAGCGATTGCGTATATCGCGGACGACGAATTGGTCGAAGTGACGCCGAAATCCATCCGCCTCCGCAAACGGTATCTGGACCCGCTGACTCGTAAAAGAATGGCAAGGGCTGCTGAGGCCTAATGCTACGGCGCGACAAGTCCGCCTCCGCAAACGCTACCTCGATCCATTGACGCGCAAGCGCATGGCCCGCGCGGCGGAAGCGTGACCCTTCGCGTGAAGCTGGGCTGCAAATCGCGCTTTTCTCGATTTTCGATGCTCGCGTACGCAAGTAAGTACGCTCCGCTCAAAAATCTCGAAAATCACAATTTTCGCCTCAGCTTGACGCGAAGCCCCCTCCCATGCCGCATACTATCTTGTCGTCATTCCGGAAAATTCGCCTTTTGCTCTTCGCAAAATGCGAATTTATCCGGAATCCGATTTGTTTTTCTTTCCCGTTTTTTCTTCAACCCCTTGACTTTCAACGCAAAATAATTTTTAAAAAATATCTTGCATTTTTCCCACATTAGTGTAGGATATTTCCGTCGTCTACCCGAAGAGGATTGACATGTAGGGGCGATGATAGGCTCAAGCAGGCTCTCCCGCGAGGCGTACGATTGCGGGGCAAAGGGCCCGATGCTGCCTCGGCGTTGTACCTTTCCGCGTTGTCGCGCGGGAAGCCCGCGGGATCGTCTTATCTTGGAAGATTTGGCGAAGACAAAGGTTTAAAAAGGGTTTGAAAGATGAAGTTGGAATAAAAACGGCGATTTAAAAAACAAGTTTTACCCCCTCAACAAAGCACCCGTCGCCTTATTGACGGAGGCCGATATTTTCGCGCCAATCGCGTCGATTTCGGCGTCGGTCAGGCTTTTGTCCGTGGGCTGCAAGGTCACGCTGATCGCAATCGACTTTTTATCCGCCGCGATTTTGTCCCCTTCGTAAACGTCGAACACGCTCGCGTCGCGGATCAGATTTTTATCCGCCGCTTTGACGGCCTGAACGATCTTTGCCGCCGTCACATTCCTATCGACCACGAACGCGAAGTCGCGTGAAATCGGCTGCAACGCTTCCAGTTTCAATAAAGGCCTAGCCGTGCTGGTCGATCGCGAAGCCGGAATAGCGGCAAGGAAGATTTCGCATCCGACGACAGCGCCTCTGGCCTCGAACGCATCTTTCAACGACGGATGAATTTCTCCAAAATATGCCAGAACGTTAGGCCCCAAACGCAACGCGCCCGAACGCCCGGGATGATACCACGCTGGCGCATCCGCCGTGACTTGCAAGCCGCCAACGGGCGCTCCCGCAGCAGCCAAAGCCGCGATCGCATCGGCCTTGGCGTCGAAGGCATCGACGGCGCGCGTTGGCTTGGCCCAATGCCGGGGAGTGTTTCCCGCGCGCAAAGCTCCGGCGACAATCGCTTGCCCTTCGGGCGTCGCGTTTTTAAAAACGGGGCCGACTTCGAACAATCCGGCATCGGCAAATCCCCTGTCGGCGTTGCGTTTGGCCGCAGCCAGAAGATTGGGAAGTATCGAAGGCCGCATTGCATCCAGATCGCTGCTGATCGGATTGGCGAGGCGCAAGTTGTCGTTCCCTCCGCCGAAACGCGCGGCATCCGCGCCGGAAAGGAACGACCACGTGACGGCTTCCATCAATCCGCGTTCCGCCAAGGCGCGCCGCGCGAAATGGGCGCGCACATCCTGCGTATCAATCGCAACCTGCGTAACGATATGCGGGCGCGGCAGCGAAGTGACGGGTATGTGCTCGTATCCCTTGATGCGGACGATTTCCTCGACCAAATCCGAAGATCCCTCGACATCGGGACGCCAGCTCGGAGGAATAACCGAAAGCGCATGCCCTTTTTGCGCGACGGCAAAGCCGAGTTTTTTCAGGATTTCCGTCTGTTCGGATTCGGGAACGTCGATGCCCGTATGTTTCAGGCATTTTTTCAAATCGAGAAGTATCGCGGACTCGCGCGGCGCGACGCCGCCCGCTATTTCCAGATTTCCGACGACGGTCTCCTTCGTGCCGCATAAATCCAGAATTAGTCTCGTCGCCATCTCGGCGCCCGCGACGGTGGATTGCGGGTCTATGCCGCGCTCGAAGCGATATCGCGCGTCGGAGGAAATCTGCAACGCGCGTCCCGTCAACGCCGTACGCACCGGATCGAAATAAGCGGATTCGATAAACACTTCGGTCGTGTTTTCGTCGCACGAGCTGCTTACGCCGCCCACGATTCCCGCAAGGCTCAACACGCCCGTATCGTCGCCGATAGCGGTCATGCCCGCCTCAAGCGTGTAAGTCTTGTCGTTCAACGCGTCGAGTTTCTCGCCGCCCTTTGCCGCCCGCACCCACAAATTTCCTTTGATCTTCTTAGCGTCGAACACGTGCAAAGGCCGCGCAAAATCTATCGTCAGATAATTCGTGATATCGACGAGCGCCGAAATCGGCCGCAATCCAACGGCGCGCAACTTTCGCTGCATCCATTCGGGGGAAGGCCCGTTCTTGATATTGCGGATCAAACGCCCGATGAACAGGGGGCAAGCTTTATCGCCAGCCGGAAAATCCAATTTAATTTTGATGCGGCTCGCTTCGACGCCTTTCACGGGCTTGACATCGAGCGGCTTTAATTTGCCAAGACCTGCAGCGGACAGGTCGCGCGCAATGCCGTAAACGCCCGCGCAATCAGGCCGGTTCGGAGTCAAATTAATCTCGATGACAGGATCGTCAAAACCCCCATACGCGGCAAAGCTTCCGCCAACGGGCGCGTCCGCGCCCAACTCGATAATTCCCTCGTGCTCATCGCCGATTCCCAACTCATCGACCGCGCACATCATGCCGAACGATTCAACGCCGCGGATTGCGCCTTTTTTCAACGCTTGCCCCGTGTCCGGCATAACGTCGCCCGGACGCGCCAGAACGACTTTGATGCCTTTGCGGGCATTCGGCGCGCCGCACACGATTTGCAAAACTTCTTTGCCGGTATCGACCTTGCAAACGTGCAGATGATCGGAGTTCGAATGCGGCTCGCATTCCAAAACTTGCGCGACGATGAACGGCGCCAGCTTTTTACCCGGGTCTTCGACGCCTTCGACTTCAAGCCCGATGGCGGTCAGCTTGTCGCAGATGTCGTTCAGCGACGCGTCGGTGTCGAGGTGTTGTTTAAGCCAGGAAAGAGAAAACTTCATGTTACGGAGCCTTCGTAATAAGGAGAACGGAAACGATGCCGAAAGCGAGGCCAAGGGCTTTTGTCAACGTCATGTGTTCGCCTAAAAACGCGATGGCGAAAACGGCGACGACGACCAGATCGCCGATCACCCAAAACACCTGCGTCGGAATGACCGCGCCGTATCGAAGCGCGAGAAAATAGCCGACATCGATCACGGCCGCCGAGACGCCGCACAACGCGGCATATGCGAGGGCGTGGGGATTCATTCCCTGCGTCACGTCGATTTTATATCCGTATTGAGACACAAGGCATCCCGCGCCTAAAATAAGCAAGATGACGAGAGTCATAACGAACGTGAACCAGAACGGATTTGTCCCGGACGCGCCGAGCTTCGTGAATAACGTGTAACTCGAGCCGCCGATAACGGTGAGCGTTGCAAAAAGAAGCCAAAGACCGTTCATGATTATCCCTTCAACGCCGGATTGGGAATATCGATCGGCATGAAGCCGTAGTGTTTGAGCCAGCGCAAATCCGCTTCAAAAAACGTGCGCAAATCGGGGATGCCGTATTTCAGCATTGCCAAACGCTCGATCCCCATGCCGAAAGCGAAGCCCTGATATTTTTCGGGGTCTATGCCGCAGTTTTTCAAAACGTTCGAATGCACCATCCCCGCGCCCAGAATCTCCAGCCAATCGCCGTGATTGCCGAGTTTCAATTCCCCGCCTTTTCGCGAGCAGCCGATATCGACTTCGGCGGAAGGCTCGGTAAAGGGAAAATAGGACGGGCGGAAACGGACGGGCAAATCGTCGATGCCGAAAAACGCGCGAAGGAAATCCAGCAGACAACCCTTCAAATGCCCCATATGCGTGGCTTCGTCGATTACCAATCCCTCGACCTGATGAAACATGGGCGTGTGCGTCTGATCGTAGTCGCAGCGGTACGTGCGTCCGGGCGCTATGATACGAATGGGCGGTTTTTGCGCCAGCATCGTGCGGACCTGCACGGGCGATGTCTGCGTGCGCAAAACCGTTTTGTAGTCGCCGTTCGAGGGCAAAAAGAAAGTCGCCTGCATATCGCGCGCGGGATGCGCTGCGGGAATGTTCAAAGCCTCGAAATTATAATATTCGGTTTCGATATCCGGCCCTTTGGCGACCGAGAAACCCATGCTGGCAAAAATCGTCACAATCTCATCGATCGTCTGCGAGGTCGGATGCACGCGGCCTTCCGGTTGAGGACGCGGGGATAAAGTCACGTCGATGCTTTCCTGCGCCAGACGAGCTTGCAGCGCAGCTGCGCCCAAAACCTTTTGCCTTGCATCAATGGCGGCAGCGATTTCGTCTTTCAGAATGTTCAGCGCGGCTCCGCGAGCTTTGCGCTCTTCGGGCGGCAACGCGCCAAGCGTCTTCATCAAATCTGTGATGCGGCCTTTTTTGCCGAGCGCCGAGACGCGGATTTCATCCAAAGCCGCGTTCGAAGCGGCTCCGGCTATGGATGCGGCCAACGCGGCTTTCAATGTGCCAAGATCATCGGAGGATTGAGACATAGATTTTATTCCTGAAAAACAAGGAAAATTTATATACCGCTCAGGCAAATCGGCAAAGAAAAAACGCCGAAGCATTGTTGCGCACGGCGTTTTAATCATTTAAGTGTGGCGCGACTACTCTGCGGTTACGCCGTCTCCGGTGGCTCCCCGCAACCGTGACTGCGCTATGCCGTTTACTTGGCAGATAATGCAGCCTGCGCCTGATCGACCAAAGCCTTGAAAGCTTCCGGCTCCGCCGCCGCGAGGTTGGACAAAGATTTGCGGTCCAGCTCGATGCCCGCGCGCTTCAATCCGTTGATGAAGCGGGCATAGGTCAGGCCGTGTTCGCGCGCTCCGGCGTTGATGCGTTGAATCCACAAAGCGCGGAATTCGCCTTTTTTCGCATGACGGTCGCGATAGGCGTAGCGCAGAGCCTTCTCGACCTTTTCGATAGCGATGGTGAAATTGGAATTGGCGCGACCGCGATACGTCTTGCCGAGCTTGACCATTTCCTTGTGACGAGAATGGGTCGTCACGCCTCTTTTTACTCTTGCCATTTTTTGTGTCTCCTTTTTGTGCTTTTGGCTGGTCGCGACTGCTCTGCGGTACGCCTGCTGCGCAGGCTCCCCGCAACCGCGACTGCGACAGTTCCGTTAGCTATTCGGCAAAAAATACTTGATGATATTGTCGCCGTCGGTCTTGAACAAAATCAAGCCCTGACGCGAAGTGCGCTTCACGTTCTGGGAACGGCGGCGCATAAAATGTCTGCGGTGGGATGCGCCCGCCTTGACGTGGCCGGAGCCCGTGACGCGGAAGCGCTTTTTCGACCCGCTGTGGGTCTTCATTTTGGGCATTTTCATTTCCTTATAAAAGAGTTAGCGGCCGGGCATGTCCAAAAGCCACGGCTCGCGAAGGAGGGGTTGATACGTCAGGATCGGGGTAAAAGCAAGGGTTTATTAGGTCATAAGAACTTTACGCGTTTCTTTAAAAGGGTTTTTCTCATTAACTATAAGCTTTTCGAAGGAATGAAGGTAAAAACAAGATGGATTCAGACGCCCGGATACAATATAAAAAAGCCGCCCAAATATATTATCTGACTTTTAAAAACGGAGGTTTTATGACGCAGGAAAACGACCCCATCGAAAAGCGCCTGTCGGAACTTCTGAACCGCCTCGAAGATAAAAACGAGAACTACTTGCGCGAGACTTTTAGCGGACGCATGAACGCGCTCAGCCTGACCGACCGGAAAGAAAGCGGAAGCGGATATAACGAAGAAGAGAAGAACATCGTTCTCGATCTGGCCGAAATATATTTCAATCGCGTCGACCAAACCGCGCGGGCGCTGGAATCGCTTTCTCCGGAAAACAAACCGCGAATTGACATCAGCGGGCCGCAGGGAAACCATAAATCGACGACCGCGTTTCTCTTTGCCGCGGACGCGTCGAACACCCGCATTCCCGACGAGTTGTGGCAACGCGTCATGTTGCAGGAAGTACGGCAAATCCTTTTTTCGGCGTCGCCTTTTCTCTACCTCAATTCGGATCGCGGGTTTCTCGCCGACGTTTATGCGCGCCTTCTCGACGCGCATCGGAAACTTCCGGAAGAGTATCCGCACGATCTGGCCTTCTATAAAAAATATGCGGAAAGCTCCCGTTTCTTAAGGTCGATCGTCGGCGCCTATGCGACGCAGAAAGGCGTTCCCCTGATCGTCGACTCGACGATGGGAAGCCCCGCCGCTTTGGAAGAACCCTTAAAGAGCAAGCAAAAAGGGCAGCCGCTTCATATCGTTTTGCTCGGAGCGCCGGACGAGGTGAGGCTTGAATCGATGAAAGCGCGCGCCGCGCGCGGCTACGTCCAATCGGACCTCCTTGTGACCGAAGGGCAAAGGAAAAAGTTCGACGACAATCTGCCCCTCATTTTTAAAACTTACGATACCATCTATCTGGCCTATACCTCCGCGGTCGATAGCGCGCCTGTTGTCGCGGCAAAGATTGATAACAAAGCCCGCATGTTAACTGTTTACAACAAGGCCGACCTGAAAAAGTTTTATGAAATTTATCCTGTTTGCGTGAACCTTCTTGGCAGTTGTCTCCTTGATGATTATCAGCGCGCATTCATCGAGGAACCTTTTTCCGCCCGCAAGACATTCGGCGGATATTTCGACAAACTGAACGGCGTTAGGCAAGCGTTCGCGCATGACGCGGCGTCTTTTGATTTGAAAAAATAAAAAGCGTTTTTCCGTTTATCAGATACGCCACGCGCCGTGAATAACCGCGATTCCTCCGGTTAAATTCGTCCATTTGACGCAATCCAAACCGGCTTTTTCCATGCGTTTGGCAAGCGCCGCCTGAGGCGGGAATTTCAGGATGCTTTCGGCGAGATATCGATAGGCCTCGCGGTCTTGAGCGATAAATTCCCCTAAAAACGGCAGCACGTTCGCGCAATAAGCTTCGTAAAGAGGCTTCAATGCGTGCATAACTCCCGGGCTGAATTCCAGGCAGAAAAAGCGGCCTCCTGGTTTCAAAACCCGCGCGGCCTCGCGCAAAGCCTGATCGATGCGCGTCACATTGCGAAGGCCGAAAGCAATCGAATACATATCGACGCTACGATCCTCAAACGGCAGCGCTTCCGCATTTCCCTCGACCCACGTGATGCCAGAAACGATGCCTTGATCCAGAACTTTCTTTTTTCCCTGTTCCAGCATTTCGGAATTGATGTCACAAACTATAATGTTGGCGCGACCCTCGGTACGGCGATGAAGTCTGACCGCAATATCCCCCGTTCCCCCGGCGACATCCAAAATCGTCATGCCCGCTTTGGGATTCATGCGCCGCACAAGCGCATCCTTCCACAGGCGATGCAATCCGCCCGACATCAAATCGTTCATCAGGTCGTAACGGGACGCGACGGAGGAAAAAACCTCGCGCACGAGTCCGGTCTTTTCCTCGGCGCATACGCGGCGCAAGCCGAACCATTCGGATTCTGGGTTTGAGGGAGACATAATCGGCCTTTAATTGTTTTCCGTCATTCCGCAAAACGAGCTTTTTGTTCTTCACAAAATGCGCGTTTATGCGGAATCCGATTTGTTTTTCTCGTGGCAAGAGAACCACATCGGATTCCGCATAAATTTTCTTTCGCGCAAGAGACGCGAAGAGAAAATTTTGTGGAATGACGAGCTTATTAAGCTATTGAGGTTTGAACCCTAGTCCCCTACAAAAGGAGGGTCAAACCTTCCCTTTCCGGTGAGATATGAGCATTCGTCCACGGCCTGTTGTTTTGTGCATCCTCGACGGTTGGGGGTGGCGCGAAGACGCGCCGGACAACGCGACGACGCGCGCGAACGCTCCCGTTTTCAGGAAATATTGGGGGCAATGCCCCCACGCGTTGCTTCAGGCTTCGGAAGAATACGTCGGCCTTCCCAAAGGCCAGATCGGCAATTCCGAAGTCGGCCACATGAATTTGGGGGCAGGGCGCGTGATATTTCAAGACCTGCCGATGATCGATCGTGCGATTGCCAAGGGAGAACTTGAAGCCAATCCTGCCTTGCAGAAATTTATCGCGGCGTTGAAGAAAAGCGGCGGAACATGCCACTTGATGGGCTTGGCGTCTCCGGGCGGCGTTCACGCGCATCAGGATCATATCGTGGCTTTGGCGCGGGTTGTGGCCGCATCGGGAGTCGCGGTCGCTATCCACGCGTTTCTCGACGGGCGCGACGAGCCGCCGCAAAGCGCCGCCGAAAACATTAAAAAACTGCTCGGCGATATCGGCAAAATCGAAGGCGCGAGGCTTGCGACCCTCTGCGGCCGTTACTATGCGATGGATCGCGACAAAAGATGGGAGCGCGTCGAAAAAGCTTATGATCTTCTCGCGGAAGGCAAGGGCGCGCGCGCGGAAAACGCCCTTCAGGCGATTAAAACCAGCTATGCCGCGAATGTGACGGATGAATTTGTCCTCCCTGTCGCGCTCGAAGGCTACGCGGGCATGAAAGACGGCGACGGAATCCTTTTCGCCAATTTCCGCACCGACCGCGCGCGGGAAATTCTGACGGCGTTCTGCGATCCGGCCTCGGGCGGCTTCGCGCGAAAGAAAGTCTTTCGTTTTGCGGCAATAGCAGGAATGGTCGAATATTCCGGCGCGCTGAACAAACACATGACGGCGCTGTTTCCGCCCAAAGTCATCGAAAAAGGCTTGGGCGAAATCGTCGCGGCGGCGGGATTGAAACAGCTCCGCATCGCCGAAACGGAAAAATATCCGCACGTCACCTTTTTCTTCAACGGGGGGCGCGAGCAGCCTTTCGCCGGAGAGGAACGCATCCTCATCCCGTCGCCCAAAGTCGCGACGTACGATTTGCAGCCCGAAATGTCGGCGCGTCCCGTCACCGATAAAGTCGTGGCCGCCGTCGAGGCGGGCGCGTTCGATCTCATCGTCCTGAATTACGCCAATCCCGATATGGTCGGGCATACGGGCGTTCTTTCGGCCGCGATCAAAGCCGTGGAAGCCGTCGACGAATGTCTGGGGCGCTTGTTCTCGGCTGTCGAAAGGCGCGGCGGCGCGGTTCTCGTGACGGCGGATCACGGCAACTGCGAAATGATGGCGGAAAAAGAAACGAAAGGCCCTCATACGGCGCATACGCTCGACCGCGTGCCCGTGATGCTTGTGGGCGCTCAAAACGTTAAGGCGCTGCGCGACGGGAAACTCGCCGATGTCGCGCCGACTTTGCTGGAACTGATGCAGATGCCAAAGCCCGATGTAATGGACGGGCAGAGCTTGATTATCCGCTCATGAAACGACTCATTTTTCTTTTTTCTGCGGCTTTTTTTCTTTGTTACGCGGCGCCGTGCGCCCGCGCGAGCGAAGAAGACAAGCTGCAAAAAGTCGAAGAACAACTGGCCGAGAAAAAGCATCAGGAAGAAATGCTGAATGCGACGGCGCAGGAGACCAGCAAGGGGTTGGAAGATTTGCGCCAGCGCATGATCTCATCGACCCAAAAGCTGCAGGAAAAAGAAGCCGAACAGGAAAATCTCGAAGACAAGCTCGACGATCTGACGCGGGAAATCGCGGAAAAAAGCAAGAACGCCAAAGAGGAACGCCGCCAGCTTTCGCTGATGGTCTCGGTGCTGGTCGATGTCGCGAGCCGTCCGCCCGAAAGCCTTTTCCTTCAGGATCGCGTCAAAACCGATCACATCCACCGCAGCCTTTTGCTTCAGGCCATTCTTCCGCGCCTCAAGGAACAGGCCGAAAGCGCGGCGCGGGATTTAATCACGCTTTACGATCTTCAAACGCGGCTGGCCGATCATAAGAAACTGGTCGCCGCCGCGCGCAGCAATTTGGAGAAGCAACAGGAAGACCTCGATCAAATGATCGCCACGCGGCAAGGCTTTCTCCAGCGCACCGAAGAGCAGAAAGCCGAGATCGCGCGGCATCTGGCCGCCTTGACCGAAGAAGCCAGCGACTTGAAGCAACTGATGGAAAAAGTCGCTCCTCCGCATGTCCGGAAAGCGTCGTCGCGCGGAGCCGTCGCGTTGAAATGGCCCGTATCCGGCGCGGTCCGTAAAAATTTCGGCGACAAGGACGCCGACGGCGTGACGAGCGAAGGCCTGACGCTGGCCGCTCCTTCAGGAGCCCCCGTCGTGGCTCCCTATGCGGGGCGCGTCGTCTTCGCGGGGCCTTTTCGCGGCTATGGGCAGATCATGATCTTGCAGCACGATAACGGCTACCACACCTTTTTGTCCGGTTTTGGCCGCATCGACGCGGAAATGGGGCAGGATGTCGTTGCGGGCGAACCCTTGGGCGTTCTGCCGGTTAAGGCGGGAGTCCGGCCCGAACTCTATTTCGAATGGCGGCGGGGAGATCAACCCGTCGATCCGATGGGGGGATTGCAGAAAAAGGAATAAGATTAATATTTAAGCCAAACCTCTTAATTGACGCCCCCTTGCCATCGTTATAGGCTTTCAGGCGGAAGAGATTCGGAAGGGTGCATCATGGAACGGCTCAAACAAGCATTGGAAGACCTCGACGAGGCGCTTTTCGCGCTTGAGGACAAAATCGAACTTAAGACGGCCAATTGGCGCGAAACGGTGAAACGTCAAACCGAGATTTTCAAACAAAGCCGCGCGCGCGAAGTCGAGATACTGGCGACGACGCAAAAAGTCGCGGCGCGGCTAGATCATACGATCGAGCACGTCGAACGCATCTTGCGCAATTAACCGCGGAGGAAACGAACATGGCTTCGAAATCCGTCAAGTTAGGGATCACTCTTTACAATCGCGAATATACCGTCAATTGCGGCCCGGGAGAGGAAGCCCGTTTACAGCAAGTGGCGGACTTGGTTCAAAAAGAAATGGAAGCCGTCGCCGGAAAAGTCGGCAACGCGACCGAACCCCGCCATCTGATGCTAACCTGCCTTTCTCTGGCCGACAAAGTGCTCGAAGCGCGCAATAAAAATCTTAATGAGCTGAACAAACACGAAGATTTGTTCGTCGCCGCCGTCGATCACCTGAAACAGCGCGTCACCGAGCTTGCTTCTCAGGTGGGTAGAGCGTAAAAAGCCTTCGGAAGGTTCCTGCGCGATACGATAGGTAAGATATCCCCGGGGCCGATAATTAGAACCTCTAGGGAGCTGTCCCTGTCTTGGCCGTGGTCAAGGTATATGGCGCCCACCTGCTTATGCAGGCCGCGGAGGAATGCACGCCGCCGTTCGCCGTGGTGCCTTCCACTTTTTTTGTTTGTGATGAATTTTGTTTGTGATGTTTTTATCTACGTCAGCGATCCGAAGGCGGAAAAGCATCCTGCGTGCAGAGGCGCTTGATAAAAGGCGCGCGAATGCGGATACGAACAAAGAACGCTCTCTTAAACTGGCGGAAGTTTTCCTGAAAAGCATCCGGCTTGAAGAAGGGGCCGTTGTCGGAAGTTACTTTGCTTTTCGCGAAGAGATGGATCCTTCCGCGTTAAACGATATCTTGCGCGGGCAGGGGCACAAGATCGCGTTTCCGGTTGTTGTCGAAAAGGATAAAAATAGAAGACCCCTTGTCTTCCGGATATACGAACAAGGCGACGGGCTTTTACTCAACTCTTACGGAATCCCGGAACCGGGCCCCGATGCTCAAAAGGTGAGACCCGATGTTCTTCTGGTTCCGCTGCTGGCTTTTGATTCCCAGCGCTACAGGCTTGGATATGGCAAGGGGTATTACGACATAACGCTCAAAAACTTGCGCGCCCATAAACCTGTCGTCGCGATAGGAATTGCCTATGACTATCAGAAAGTTGACGAACTTCTTCCCGTGAGGCCGCATGACGTTCGCATGAGCAAAATTGTCACGGATATTAACGTTTATTAACACATCCCTGCCACACTTCGGGCTAATTTAGCGGCTACTCCTGATTCCACCTTTCTCTCACCAACCAACGGAGCAAAGCATGATCACCAAAAAATCCATCGGCTTGACTGTCTTGGCGCTTTCTCTCGCCTTAAGCCTTCCGGCTTACGCGCAGACAACCCCAACCACCACGCCTCCTCCTCCGCCCGCAGGAATGACGCCGCATAAGAACTTCGAGCATCCCGAATTCCGCGAGGAAATGGAAAAAATCCGCCAGGAACGCGAAGAGATCAGAGGAGAAATGGACAAGCTGAAGGTGGAAATGGACAAGCTTCATGAACGCGAAGCCAAACTTCATGAACGCGAAAAAATCCTTCATGAAAAGATGCAAGCCGCGCGCAAGGAACATCAATAAGTTTTCTGACGCTGTAATGCCTTAGACAAAAAGAGGACGATGCGCTCGATCGCGTGTCGTCCTTTTTTTAGTTCCTCATCTTAGTTTGCCTTGTTCGTCTGTTTGCGGACGAAGTTTTTTCCGCCGTGGCGGGGATTGTTCCCGAATGCCCCGTTGTCGCGGGATTTATCGCCGTGCGGACGCTCGGGGCGCGGCCGATCGTTGGATGTGTCCCTGCCCTGAGACCACCTGCCATAAATTTTTTCGCCTTTTGACGCATCATTCTGCACGCGTTCGCCGTTGGGCTTATCGTTATGCGGATGCTTGCCGCGAGAGAGCGCGTGAAGCGGCTGATCGCTCCGGGCGCGGTCGTCCTCTGCGCGCCTGCCGTCGCGCTTCCAGAAAGGCTTGCGGCTTTTTTCTTTTGAACCGAATTCCCGGCGGGAATTGTTTTTGCGCTGCTGCGCGGGTTCCTTGAAATCGCCGCCCTTGATGAGCCGTTGAATGGCGCGCCATTTAGCGCTGTCCGCAGATGTCACAAAGCTGATCGCCTCGCCTTCGGCCCCGGCGCGCGCGGTGCGGCCGATGCGGTGGATATAGTCTTCGGGAGCCATCGGCACGTCATAGTTGATGACGTGCGCGATATGCGGAATGTCGAGCCCCCGCGCGGCGACGTCGGTCGCAACGAGGATGCGATAGCGCTCGTCGCGGAAATTCTGGATGACGCGGTCGCGCCGCCGTTGCTGGAGATTGCCGTGAATGGCGTCCGATCTCAGGCCTTCCTTGTTCAGCTTGTCGGAAAGTTTTTGCGCGCCCCACTTGGTCTTGGTGAAAACGATGATCGAGCCTTTGCGCGTCTTTATTTGCTCGATCAATTTGCCGTATTTTTCGGCGTCGGTAACGTGAATCATTTCCTGCTTGATTTTTTCCAAAGGAGTCGTCGTCGATCCGACCGCGATGCGGACGGGATCGCGCATGTATTTTGAGGACAACTTGACGATATTGGAGGGCATCGTCGCCGAGAACAAAAGCGTCTGGCGATCGGAAGGAACGTGCTTCAAAATCCGCTCGATCTGAACGCCGAATCCCATGTCCAGCATCCTGTCCGTTTCGTCGAGCACGAGGTAGCGGACGCGGTTCAACTTCAAACTGCCGCGCTCCAGATGATCGTTGATGCGTCCCGGCGTGCCGACGATCAGGCGCGGATGAAAATGAAGCTGGTGCAACTGGCGCGGCATCGATTCCCCGCCGATTAAAAGCGCGGTACGGATATCAAGCACCGGGATCATCGGCTCCAGAGCCGCGACGACTTGCGCCGCCAATTCCCGCGTCGGGGTCATGATCAAAGCGGTCGCTTCGGGATTCGCCATAAGCCCCGCGATAACGGGGATGCCGAACGCGCCGGTTTTTCCGGTTCCCGTTTGCGCGGAGCCGAGGATATCTCTTCCTTCGAGCGCCAACGGAAGCGCTTGAGCCTGAATGGGGGTTGGTTTCGTAAATTGGATGCGCGCGAGCGCGTGCGTCAATTTGGCCGGAAGGCCGTAAGAGTCAAAAGTCGAATGAGGCATAAATATTCTTTCAAAAAAGGAGAGGGGCGACCGGCCCTCAAGCCAATCGCCCCTCGCCCAAGCTTGTAAAAGCTCTTGCCGCAGCTTATTGAGCCGCGTCGATCACTTTGAGATTAGCCGCCGAGGTCTTACCCTTTTCGGTCGCCAATTCATAAGAGAGCTTCTGGCCTTCGCGAAGATCGCGCAGACCCGCGCGTTCGACCGCGCTGATATGCACAAAAACGTCTGCGCCGCCGGCATCCGGTTGAATGAATCCATAACCCTTGGTGCCGTTAAACCACTTGACTGTACCTGTCGCCATAGTCTGTATCCTTTAGTCTAGCATTGGCCGGCATCACCACGACACCCGCGCCGAGTTAGCGCCAAAATCACGCAAGCCAAGCTTCGTTTATTTCAGCAACTCCAAGCGCGAGAAAATCAAAACGGCGTTTTTAAAGCGACCGTTCAGGCATCCAGCGCAAGAGAGAGTCTCCTAAACTCGCCGACGTAACTAGGCTAAAACCTTTTAAAAAGCAAGGAGGAAGTGGAAAAGAGGCCTTCCGCGGTCGGCATTCGGGCTGCCGGGAAAAGAGAGCAAACGCCCTAACCCTTTGCCGTGAATGCCCTCTTTAAGAGTCCTGACCCTAGTCGTTCACTTTCACGTCGACGCGGTCTGCCGGACCTTCGGGCGCGTTCGACCCTTCGGCGTGAACATCGACGCGGCTTTGGGAAACGCCTTTCGACGACAAATAATCCCGCACGGCCAAGGCGCGGGTCAACGACAGGCGTCGGGCGTCGCGCGTGGTCGATCCGGCGCTGTCGGCATAGGCGATCAGGGAAATACGCGTTCCCTGATTGCTTTGCAGAACGGCGACGATCTTATCCAGAGTCGACGTTGCGCTTGCATCGAGGCTTCCCAAACCGCGCGCGAACGAAAGAGTCGAAAGGGCGGGATCGAGCGCCACAAGCTTAGGCACAACGCGCGCCGTATGATCGTCGGCGGTTTCCTGAAGAACGGGGGCCGTCGGCAACGTATCTCTCACCGCAGGAGGCTGGAGAGGAGTCGAATCCTCGGGGCTTGGCGTCGTTGCGGGAGCGGCGTCGCCGGAAACGCTAGCAGCCTCGGGAATCGGCGAAGGCGCGGGCGCGGAATCGAAAGATTTCGGCGGCGTCGGAACGGGCGTCGTTTTCTCTTCCGGCGGCGCGGGCGTCTCGGCTGTGGAAGGAAGAGGCTTGATCGTCGCGCAAGAAACCTTGTTTTTACCCGTGCCGCATGTCCAAATCCACGGGTTCGAGCCGATGACGGCGCTGGCTTTACCCCCTAGGCACAGTTCGGAGTCGGGAGCTTTCTGTGCCGGCAATCCGGCCGCAGCTCCGCAGGCAAATTTGGGAGCGGCGGGTTTAGTCGCGGGTTTGGGGGCAGGCGCAGCTGCCGCCGTCGGCATCTGCAGGAAATGCGTCGTGTCGGAGGGCGTCGAAGCCTTCGCCGGTTTCTCCGGCTCGGCGGTTTCGCTCTTTAAGGACAGCGTTTTGCAAGACGAAGTCGCGCCCCCGTTGCTCGTGCAAGACCACGTCCACGGCCCGTTGCCGTTAACGGCGCTCGCGGTTCCTTCGCGGCACAAATCCTTTTCCGGAGCTTCGTAAGCCATCGTTTCGGAAGCTATGCCGCACAATTCCCCGTTTTCGGGCTCCGCCGCTTCCTCATGAGAAGGCGGCGCGGGCTCTTCGGCGGCAGGCTTGGAAGGAGAAGCGGGAGCAGAAACAGCCGGTTCGACCGCGGATTCCGCCGGCAAGGCTTTTTCGGGTTCGGAAGGCCTTGGGGTTGGTTCCTCATCGGTGACGGGAACGACAACCGTTTCCGATTCAGAAGAGGCCGAAACGGGAGCGACGCAGCTTTCGTTCGCGCCCTTTCCGTCTCCCCTGCACGTCCACGTCCACGGGCCGCTTCCCTTGACGGTCGAAGCGGCGCCCGCTTTGCACAAGCCGGAAGAAGGCGCCGACGCGGCAATCGCGCCGTTAGCCGGACCGCAAACGCCGTTCAAAGCCGGAACATGCTTGTGCGCCAGGCAAGCCACGGCAGTCCCGCCGTTGACGCCAGAGCAAGCCCACGTCCACGGCCCGTCGCCGTTGACGGAACCCGGAATTCCCCGTTCGCACAAATTGGCCGTCGGCGCATCGTCGAAATCATTCTTCGAAGCATCGCCGCAAACGCCGTCGATCCTGTCCGTTTGCGCCGAAGGAGATTCAGGCGGCGCGCACGTGTTGGTCGTCCAAAAATCATGCAGCGTTCTGTCCGAGCAATCCTCGCGCGTCTCGCCGGAAATTTTGCCGACGAACGAAGGCGGATAACCGGCCTCGCTGCAGCTTTTTTCCCATTTCTGGATGTTTTTGTAACAGGACGGGCTCGATCCGGATAAATCTTCCGAAGAAGCCGCGCCGGAAAGCGTCGAAGCTTGCTGCGTCCCTGCGGCGGACGCCGGAGGCGAAGGAGAAACTTCTCCGAGATTTTTGGGCGCTTGGCCGGGCACATAAGCGATGCCGGAAGAATTCGCGGGCGCGCTTGGAACGGAAGCGGCGCTCGAAACTGCGGGCGCGCTTGAAATCAAAGCCACGGGAGCTTCCTTGGCGGGAGGCTGCGCTTGCGGAAGCGAAGGAACGGCTTTCGGCGCCGCGACGCTGGCCGAAGCGGCGGCGGGAACCTCGTATTTTTGCAAAACCGCCTTCATGCCCTGCAACATCAAAAGCCCGCTCGCATCCGGCAAGGAAGGAGCGAAACTGGTCGCGGGTTTCGGGGGATGCGCTTTCAAAACGTCTTCAAGCGTCAAGGTTCCCGCGGCAAGCGGAGAACCCTGATAAGCTTCCGTCGGAGGGATTTCCACGGGAACGGCCTGATCGATAAAAGTCTGCACCGAAGGCGTCGTCGCGGCGTTGGCGCACAAAGCGCTCATGCCGAAGACAAAGGCCGGAACGATCAGCAAACCGCTGGCTTTAGATAATTTCCGCAAAGACATGTGCCGGACACAACCTGTTTGTGCTATCCCAATTCTCGACCTGCGACGGTATAGAATCAATAGGTTACATTTCTAAACCGCGATTGTTTTAAAGGAAAGCCCTTTCGCTGCGAAAAGCGGAAGCGTCCGGCCCAAGACATCATCCTTTCCTTGACTCCCTCCGGTTTTTTGTTTTACCACCAGCACCTTACCGGACAGGCTGTTTTTCAGGCCTGCGGAAGGGTCACGCCCAGGTGGCGAAATTGGTAGACGCACTAGCTTCAGGTGCTAGCGGCCGCAAGGTCATGGAAGTTCGAGTCTTCTCCTGGGCACCAGCCTTCGCCAACGCTTCGAGCGGAGCGAAGAAAGGCGATCTTGAAAAGGATGAAGTCAATGTCATCCGGCATCGGATATAAAATTCCCATCTTTGGCGAAACGTCCCATGCGGGAAGCTATAAAAATGTTCCCGTCGATCTGAACGATCCCCGTGCCGCGGAGCCCCTCGTCAAATTTTCGGATTTCGGCATCGCCTGCGACGATTTCGCGGCGCGTTCCCTGTGCGGGGACGAGCCTTACAAGGAAAAAATCGGCGGCGCTTTGCAGGATGTCTGGGGACGCAAAACGGTGGCGGAAAAGCTGAAATGCGCGAACGAGCTTTTGCGCCTCGAAGGTTTGGAAATTATGGTCTGGGACGCCTATCGTTCGATCGAAAGCCAGAAAGGCATTTGGGACTATTACCTCAGGCAGGCCGCGCGGCGGTTGCCCCGCGCGTCGGAAGAAGAGAGAAAGAGGTATGCGCTAAACCTCGTTTCCGATCCCACGGGATTTGACCCTGCGAATGCCGCGACGTGGCCCATCCATTCGTGCGGGGGGGCGGTCGATGTGGGCCTGCGCGATCTTAAAACGGGCGAATTTCCAGATATCAGCGCCGGATTCGACGAGAAAGGCCGCATCCCCCGCAGCGACGCTTTGGAACGCAGGTTGCTCGCGCATGAAATTGCGGAGGATGATCCCCGCCTTATCCGCCGCCGCTTGCTGCATGCAGCGATGGCGCATGAGGGGTTTATCAATTACCCGTTCGAATACTGGCATTTCGATTACGGTGATCAAATGTACGTGCTCTATTCGCGCCTGCTTAAACTTCCCGATGCGCCGCAGGCGGCGTGGTACGGCACGGCCGATTCCCCGGAAATTTTGGAGAGGAATGGATAATGCCGAAAAAATCTAAAACCGAATTCGCAATCGATATCGGGAAGGCTCTTGACAAAATTTCGGGTTCTATCGTTAGAACGCCTCTTTTAAGATCCGAAGAATTCAGCCGGGCCTTCGGATGCAACCTTTATTTTAAGTATGAACATTTGCAAATAACCGGCTCCGTGAAAGCGCGGGGGGCATTTTTAAAAGTTCCGTCGAAAAAAACCGGCGTCCGGCAAGGGTATGTGACGGCTTCGACGGGCAACCACGGCTTCGGAATGGCCTTGGCCGCGCAGCGTTCAGGATCCGATTTTAAATTGTTCATGCCGACGACGGTCGATCGCCAAAAAATACAAAAGGCTCAATTTTTGGGAGCCGACATATCTTTATGCGGCGCATCGTGGGACGAGGCTAATCAGGCTGCCTTGGCGTTCAGTAAAGAATCGGGGTGGGAGTTTGTCCATACGTTCGACGACGAAACCGTTGTCGCCGGACATGCGACGGCCGCGCTTGAGTGTTTGCAAGAGCATCCGAAATTCGACGTGGCCCTGTGTTCCATTGGCGGAGGCGGCCTTGCACGCGGTTTTCTCGGATCTTTGAAAGAAGATATCCCTTCTATACGCTGTTATGGAGTCGAAACTTTCGGCGCGGAATCCATGTTTCTGAGTTTGAAAAACGGAAAGATTACGACATTGCCGAAAATCGCTTCAAAGGCCACCAGCATAGGCATCAAGGCGCCGACCGTCTCGACGTTCGAGTTTGCAAGAAAAAATCTCGACGGATTGGCTGTCGTCGGAGATCATGCGGCCGCCGTTTCCCAGATACATATTTTGGATTGCGACAAACAACTTGTCGAACTGGCCGCTTCCTGTTGCGTGGCGGCGCTGGAAGCAAACCTCATTCCCGATATAAAGGGCAAGGATGTTCTCGTTCTTCTCTGCGGCGGAAATGTTCTCTCTTCGGAATTGGGCATCGAAAAAGAAATCGCCCCGCAGGTTCCTGCGTATTTGCCCATTGGAAAAAGCGCGCTTCATCTTTGATTTTGGCGTTTAATCGGCTGTTTGCGCGCGAACGCGGATGCCCCGCGCGGCATAGAATTTATCAAAGGCCTCGATATCCATTTCGACATATTCCTGTCTGCTTTTGGTAAAACCGCTCGGATTATGAAACATAAGCTTGTCCGGAGAATTTTCGTTACGGAAAAGAAGAACCAAATGTCCTCCTTTGGCGGGAGGGATGATTTCCGGCGTTCTTATGGATGGATGCACGGAAGCGATAAAAAATCCGCCTTCATTGACCGCATCGCGGGCCTGCTCGATGGGAAAATGGGCGCACACGTCGGCGCGAAGGCCGAATTCCTCGCGGACGAAATCCGTGAACGGCTTGTAATAAAGCCCCTTGATATTTCCCATCAGCGCCGTTTTATATCCGCCGTATTTTCTGCATGACTTCGCCAACTCGACGGTCGGCGCGATCTTTCCCGACCGGCAGGCGAGAATCATCTTAAGGCACGCCATTCCGCAAAGATGACCCGCCCACTTTGCGTATTCTTTCGGCGTTTTGGCTCCGGAGGATTCCCAAAGCGGATCGTTTTCCGCATTTTCTTTGCCGGATATAAACGCCTCGACGAGATCGCGCGATTCGAACTGGGAAAAATAAGGCACGTCCATGTTCTTATTTCCGTCGTTTTTGACCGGCGCATAGTGAACGGTCGCGCTTCGCGATGCAATTCTTTTAACCTGACGCGATCTTCCCATTTCCTTCGCCCTCAAACCGCGCTAGAAGAGGGGGCGTTTCTTCAGGGTTTTCCGGTTTCATGCGTCTTTTCTCCGCACTTTTGTCCGTATTGTTGCTGATGGCCGGTTTGGGCGCGGCGCTTGTCACGGCCGCCTTTTCCCATTACAGCAGGGACTTGCCCGAATACGAGTATCTCAAGGATTACCAGCCGCCGACCTTAAGCCGCATCTACGCCGACGACGGGCGCATGATGGCCGTCGTGGCCGCCGAGCAGCGCCTTTTCATCCCCATCGACAAAATCCCGCAGCGCGTGATCGACGCGTTCCTGTCGGCGGAGGATTCCGATTTCTACCAGCATAACGGCGTCGATTACGCGGGCATCGTGCGCGCGGCGTTCGTTAATCTGGAAAACGTGGGGCGCGAGAGGCATCCGATGGGCGCGTCGACAATCACGCAGCAGGTCGCCAAAAACATGCTGCTGACGAACGAAGTCTCGGTCGCGCGCAAAATCCGCGAGGCTATTCTCGCGACGCGGCTCGAAAAAGCCCTCAGCAAGCGCCGCATCCTCGAAATCTATTTGAACGAGATTTTTCTCGGCAACCGTTCATACGGGGTCGCCGCCGCCGCCTTGAATTATTTCAACAAGTCTCTGGACGAACTGACAATAGCCGAAGCCGCGTATCTCGCCGCGCTGCCAAAGGCGCCGAACAATTACAATCCCACGCGCGATTACGCGGCGGCCGTCGCCCGCCGCAACTGGGTCATCGGACGCATGGCCGAAAGCGACCGCATCACGCCCGAGGAAGCCGACATCGCGCAAAAAGAAATTCTGGAGACACGAACGCGCGCGGAGGACGAAAGCGTCACCGCCGATTATTTCTCGGAGGAAGTCCGCCGTCAGCTGATCGACAAATTCGGGGAAGAGAACGTGATGCAAGGCGGCCTTGCCGTTAAAACAAGCCTCGATCCCAAATTGCAGGGCATGGCGACGAAGGCTTTGCGGGACGGCTTGCTTTTATTCGACCGCCGCGAGCGCGGCTGGCGCGGCCCCGTCGCGCATTTAACCGACCTCAACGATTGGCAAAAGAGGTTGAAAGGCATCGCGGTTCCGGCAGGCGCGGAATACTGGCGCATGGCGGTCGTTTCCGGCTTGAAAAATACCGAGGCTCAAATCGCCTTTGCTAACGATACTAAAGGCCGCATTCCGTGGTCGGAGCTAAGCTGGGCGCGGAAAGAGCTGGCCGACAATCAGTTCGGGCCTGCGATTCATCAGCCCTCCGACGTTTTGAACGTCGGCGACGTGATCATGGTCGAGGCCGCCAAGGAAAACGAACAAGGAAAACCTTATCCGGCGGATACGTATACGCTCAGGCAGGTTCCCGTCGTGCAGGGCGCGATTGTCGTGCTCGATCCGCACACGGGGCGCGTTTTCGCGATGAACGGCGGCTTCAGCACGAAGATCAGCCAGTTCAACCGCGCCACGCAGGCGATGCGGCAGCCGGGATCGTCGTTCAAGCCGTTCGTCTACATGGCCGCGCTCGATAACGGCTTTACGCCCGCGAGCCTGATTTTGGATTCGCCTTTCGATTATAATCAGGGGCCGGGATTGCCTTTGTGGCATCCGGAAAATTACGACGAAGAAGATTTGGGGCCGACGCCTTTGCGCGTGGGCATCGAGAAATCGCAAAACCTGATGACGGTGCGCATCGCGAACGCCGTCGGCATGCCCACCGTCGTGGATTACGCGAAGAAATTCGGCATCGTCGACGATATGCCCGCGCTTCTGGCTTTCGCGCTGGGAGCCAAGGAAACCACGCCTTTGCGCCTCGTCACCGCTTACGGAATGATCGTGAACGGCGGCAAGAAAATAACGCCGAGCATCATCGACCGCGTGCAGGACCGCAGCGGCAAAACGATCTGGCGGGCGGATACCCGCGATTGCACGGATTGCCAACAGGCGGGTTGGACGGCGCAAACGGCTCCGCCCGACATCCCCGACACGCGCGAACAAATCGAAGACCCGAGAACGACCTACCAAATGGTCAACATCCTGCAAGGCGTCGTTCAGCGCGGGACGGCGTCACGCCTGCGCGATATCGATTTTCCGCTGGCGGGAAAAACGGGCACGACGAACGACAGCAAGGACGCGTGGTTCATCGGCTTCACGCCCGATCTCGTCTGCGGCGTCTATGTCGGCTTCGACAATCCCGTGCCTTTGGGCTCGCGCGAAACGGGGGCGTCGGTCGCCGTGCCGATCTTCCGTTCCTTCATCACCGAAGCGATCAAAGGCAAGCCGCCCATTCCGTTCCGCATGCCGCCCGGCCTGCGCATGGTGCGCGTCGATCCGGCGACGGAGACGCTGGCGCCCCCAAGCGATAAAACGGCGATCTGGGAATCCTTCATTCCGGGAACGGAGCCGCAGGAAGGACAGGCTCGTCCCGTTCTCGACGGCATTCCCGATCCCAACGGCGCGATTGCGCCGACTCCTGTCGAAATAAACGGCGTCACCGAGGGCACGAGCGAAACGCCGCCTCCGGCTCCGATAGCTCCGCCCGATCTGGCCGTTCCAGTTCCTGCGCCCGCTTCAACGCCCGCGCAGACGGGAACGGGCGGGTTGTATTAATGAAAGATTGCTATTAATTGGCGAGTTAAGAATTTCTAAATCATAGATTCATGAAATGCTTTCACGTTTTTTGATGTACAATGTTCCCCATATTCTATTGCATTTTTGGTCGAGGTTATTATGGCGGATAGAGAAAAAGACACCTCATATCAAAAGGAATGTGAAGGGGAAAATCTTCCCAAATTTTCTTCGATTGCCGAAGCAATCCCAATCGTAAGGTCATTGGAGCAAGAGCTTTTTAAAAAAAGCGAAGACATCAAGAATTTTCTTGATGCGAAACACACCATTTTAGAAGCAACTGAACAGCAGGAATTCCTGCGCAAACAAGCAAAAAAGATGCAGGCGTTTCGCAGCGGCGTGTATGAGCTGAGAAACAAGGATCTCGCCTGTAATGACGTTGTCTGGTGCATGTTATGCGCCAAGGGAGATCGGCTTATAGAAAAAACGGATGAATTGGATTCCTTGTTGCGTAAGGATAAAAACGATCTCAAACAGAAGACAACGCTTGATGTTATCCAACTGTTTACTTTGGTAATTCTTTTTCCGTTTGCCGCTTACAGTCTATTGAAAGCTGTCGCCCCATCTGATTCCAAAGCGCCAATAATCGTTCCTGTGCTTGTCGCGGCCTCCGGGGTTCTTTACCATTATCGGGAAGGGGTGAGAAACGCATGGAAGGGCGTTCGAGGGGAAATTACGGCACAAAAAGAAAAGATGACCGAAAGAACAGTGAATTTTGTAAGAAGATTTAATAAAGACAACAACGGCCCAAAATGAAGATACTCGGTTAAGGATACGATTTAACCATTGCCTATTTGTGAGCTTGGTCAAAAGATGCTCGTCTCCGATTCGCTATCTGATCCACTATAAAATCCTCTCGCACTTTCTTTCCAATTTCATGAAACAAACCACTACCCGCGATACCAAAAGTTACAATATACGCCGCTGTTATCCAATCGCCTGATTTGATCCCATATGCAACACCCGCGACAACAGCACCAACTGCGGCTATTTCAGCCGTCGCTTTAATCCAATCCTTTCGAATGGCGCTAATAATTTTCATAAGATTTCCAACGCTTCCTTAAGCCATTCTATACTTGCCCTCTAGCCCTGTTCAAGGGATTAGCCAAGGGTAAATACTTTCACAGAAGCAAACGTTTTTGATTTAGATTTTATTTTTGTAAGGGCCGCATGCTATTAACCCATTGATATCATACTTAAAAATACGAATTATATGCATGTCGCTTTAGTCAACGCTCGGCGTCATTCTCTTTACATTCTGCAATGGATTGAAAGTTTAAGGTTCTTTACTATATCCTTAACTTTTTCTTACAGAATGACGGGCTGATTTAAGACGGCTCGGAAGAAGGATATCCTCGTGAACAACAAACTCGGCAAAAATATCGCGCTGCTTCTTGTGATCGGAGTGCTGCTCGCGTTGCTGTTCAACACCTTCCAGACGGGAGCGAAAGACGCGGCGCCGGCTCCGATGCCGTTCAGCGAATTCATGAAAATGGTCGATGCGGGCAAAGTCGCCAATGTCTCGATCAAAGGCCCGATGGTAAGCGGCAATTCGACCGAGGGCGTCGGCTTCGAGACGTATCTGCCTAACGATGCGTCGATCACCGACAAACTTTTGGCCAAGAATATCAAAATCACGGCGCAACCTGACGATCACGACGCGCTGAGTTTCTGGGGGATCGTCCTTAATTTCGGCCCGTGGCTTTTGTTCATCGGCGTGTGGTATTTCCTCATGCGCCAGATGCAATCGGGCAGCGGCAGAGCCATGGGCTTCGGCCGCAGCCGCGCGCGCATGCTGAACGAAAAAACCGGCAAAGTGACGTTCGAGGACGTGGCTGGCATCGACGAAGCCAAGCAGGAATTGCAAGAAGTCGTCGATTTTCTGAAAGACCCGCAGAAGTTCCAAAAGCTAGGCGGCAAAATTCCAAAAGGCGTTTTGCTCGTCGGTCCTCCCGGAACGGGTAAAACGTTGACCGCGCGCGCCGTTGCAGGCGAAGCCGACGTTCCTTTCTTCACGATTTCCGGCTCCGACTTCGTCGAAATGTTCGTAGGCGTGGGCGCAAGCCGCGTGCGCGATATGTTCGAGCAAGGCAAGAAAAACGCGCCCTGCATCATCTTCATCGACGAGATCGACGCCGTCGGCAGGCATCGTGGCGCGGGCCTCGGCGGAGGCAACGACGAACGCGAGCAAACCCTCAATCAGTTGCTTGTCGAAATGGACGGATTTGAAGCCAACGAAGGCGTCATCCTGATCGCGGCGACGAACCGTCCCGACGTGCTCGACCCCGCGCTTCTGCGCCCCGGTCGTTTCGACCGGCAGGTGGTCGTGCCCAATCCCGATATTCTGGGGCGCGAGAAAATTCTTAAAGTCCATATGCGCAAAGTTCCGCTCGCGCCGGATGTCGATGCCCGCGTGATCGCGCGCGGCACGCCCGGATTTTCGGGCGCGGATTTGGCCAATCTCGTCAACGAAGCCGCGCTTATGGCCGCGCGCATCAACAAAAGCGCCGTCAGCATGGCCGAATTCGAAGCCGCCAAGGACAAAGTCATGATGGGCGCGGAACGCCGGTCGATGGCGATGACCGAGGACGAAAAGAAACTAACGGCTTATCACGAAGGCGGCCACGCGCTGGTCGGCCTCAACGTGCCGCAAAGCGATCCGTTGCATAAAGTCACGATCATTCCGCGCGGCCGCGCCCTGGGCCTGACGATGAGCCTGCCCGAGCGCGACAAATACGGCGCGACGCTGACCGAAATGAACTCGCGCATCGCCATTTTGTTCGGCGGACGCCTTGCCGAGGAAATCATTTTCGGCAAAGACAACGTTACGACGGGAGCTTCGAGCGACATCGAACAGGCGACCTCGCTCGCGCGGCGCATGGTTACCGAATTCGGCATGTCGGAAAAACTCGGCCCCGTGCGCTATAGCCCGAACGAGCAGGAAATTTTCCTTGGCCACTCGATCACGCAGCAAAAGAATGTATCGGAATCGACCGCGCAGGTGATCGACGAGGAAATCCGCCGCCTGATCGAAGAAGGCGAAGCGACGGCGCGGAAAATCCTGACGGAGCGTCTGGACGATCTGCATAAAATCGCGAACGCGCTTCTGGAATTCGAAACGCTGTCGGGCGACGAAGTGCGCGCGCTCCTGCGCGGCGAGCCCATCGTTCGCGCGGAAGACAAAACGCCGCCTCCCGCAGCCGCATCCACGGGCAAGCGCGGTTCCGTTCCTTCCGCGTCCGCGAAGCAGGAGCCTCTCGCCCCGAAGACGCCGATAACGGTTTAAAATGGCCAGCGAAGAACCGAAAAATAAGCCCGCAGGCAAGCCCCGGAAAAAAGGGGGCAAGCTTAAATTCATTTTGTTCATGATCTTGGCCGGAGCCGCGATGCCGTTCATGCTCGCGTCGATCCTTTTGGTTCTGGCGGGGCTTGCGCCGACCTATGTCGCTTTCGCCACGGACGACGATCCGGAGAAAACGGGCGCTACGTCGGTATGCGCGATGAATCTCGCGGGCATTTTTCCTTTTCTTATCGACTTGTGGATCAAGGGCCAGACCCCCGGCAACGCCTTGCGGATTTTAAGCGATCCGAACAGCTGGCTTATTATTCTGGGCGCGGCCGCCGTCGGGCAACTGATCATCTATACCGTGCCGCAGGCAATAGCGACGTTGTCCTTGACCCACGCCGACGGGCGCGCCAAGGCCTTGCGCAAGAACCTCGACATGCTGAAAGAATCATGGGGGCCTGAAGTCGCCACGACCAAGCCGGTCAGCGCGATTATCGGAGGATAGGGAAATTAAGCAGCCCAAGCTTGCTTAATTGCAAAAATAAGGCAGAAATCGCCTCCATAGTTTATTCCCGAAAGTAAATTAACCATTTTCTAATTTTATCTCGGGGGGTATAACCTCGGGAATAAAGCAATTTTTCTATTTCATATTTTTATGAGGCGCGACGATGTCGAATTTTGAAGAAATTAAAACTGCAGTTTGCGAACTCGAGGATTTTTGCATAGGAAAAACGCGCCGCCGGAGCAGGTTTCCTTATGATCGCTTTGCGCTAAAATCTTATGAAGAAGCGGGCGGGCCCGTCGTTGAAGTTTTTATCAATCCATATATGGCGCGCCTGCACGTCAGCGATCCTCCCGCCATAGATGCCCTGAGGAAGCTTGCGGCGCGCTTTCGCCGCGGCGGCATCGATGCCCGTTTCAACGCCGGAGACCCATACCTGCTTCTTGTCCTTATTCCGGACGACCCAGCCTCCGTCGGTGCTGTAAAACAAATCCTTCAGCAAGCGAAGGAAGATCGCGTCACGAAAGAGATTTTAAGGGCGTATAAAAACGTCGAAAAACGCATCACTAAAATCTCGACTCCGGAAGAAGGAACGACCGCCTTGAACAGGGGGGTAGCGAGGGCAATGACGCGGATAAAATTTCCAGCGAAAAAGTTCCATTAATCACCTTGCGGTGCCGTAATCTTTCGATGAAACTATATTAACCATTTTCTAATTCAAGGGCGCGTGTTACAAAAAAGGCATTCGATGTAACGGCTTTGCCGGATTTTATTTTGCCAAGGAGATAACGATGTCCAAAGTTACAGACCCCTTTCTCGAGTTAACGGAACTTTATTTTCAGGGAACAAGAGGCGAGGACAATTCCCAGCTCTTTGCCGTCAATGTGAAAATTAATACCGAATCCGGGCAAGTTGAATTTATGCTTTATCCGCAGCGCGACGGATGGCCCCAGAACGACGTGACCTCGAAAGAATTCGGCGCCCTTGAAACAAGGATGAAGGACTTCGAGACGCTGTTACAAGGCATCGGTGGCGTCAACGCTTATTTCGTTCAGAAAAAAGGCAAAGATGCGCGCGACTCGGGAATTTTCTCGGGAAGCCCCATTCCTCCCGCTTGGGCTTTTCTTGCGAAAGTGCCGGATACCGATGTAGTTTCGACTGCTTTGAAAGCGGAGACTGCAAAGCTTAAGGAACCGAAGCCCGACGCGGAAAGCGCTTATGATAATGCGAAGCAAAGAGTGCTCGGACAAAACGGCAAACAGCCCGAGCAGAAGTAATAATCCGATCTTTATGTTCCGATAAAAACGAGTATTTCACAAAGGCGGCGCGGAGCGATCCTCGCCGCCTTTTTCTTATCCCGCGCGCGCGAAAGTAAATTAACCATTTTTTGCCTCTGCGCAAAAATGTATATTAGAAACATAAAAGCCGGATTTTTGCTGCTTCGATTTTTTTGGGGATGACAATGGGAAAAAATAAGAAAGAGCGGGAATCCGATCTGGATCCCGGAATAAATGAATTTTTAAAGATTTTTCGCAAACTGGAAGCGCTGCATCTGGGTCCCGCAAGCCGTCATCGCGCCGCCCCTTATGATTTATACGTTTGCCCCGTTGACGACTCTCCCATCGAGATTTTTATCGATCTTAAGAAAGTCCATTTGTCCGGTACGAAAAACGATGTCAAGCAGACCGTAAGAAATTTCGCGGCGCGTCTGCAAAATTTTGGCATGAGTTGCGGTTTTCCCATCGATTACAAATATGAAAAAGACCCCGAAAACAAAAAAGACGACGAAGAAGAAGACGATGCTTATGAAACAAACAGAGGGTTTCTGGAACCGGACGACAAGGACGACTATACGATCGTTCACATAACCGTTTCGAGGCCGAACGCGGAAGCCAAGCTCAAAGAGCTTCTTAAAATCGACGTAAAAGACCGCATCGGAAAGGAACTTTATGCCGCGTTTAAAGAAAGCGAAAACGAAATCGCCGGCACTCGCAATTTGGAAGATAAACGGGCTTTCTTTGGCAAGATACTGGATGAAACAATAGCCGAATTTTTGGAATTGTCCCCCCCGCAAGATGCGGAAAAAGAATCCGCGGTTCCTGATGAGGCGACGGGCGTTAAAAAATTTCTTTTGAAAGAATTCGGCAAAAATTCCGCCCAGCTTTCCGACGAGAAAAACCGCGTCCAAAAAATGCTTCTGAAAAAATTTGCCAGAATTAAGGAAATGTCGGATTCTTATCTCGACCCGGAAGGAAGGGAAGTTTTTATAAGGACGCTGCAACCGGCTGCGAACGCTTATAAAAAATCTCCCTGTTGCGGGTAGGAAAGACGCGGCTTTCTTTACCCCGCCGCGAATAATTCCAAATCCTCGTTCGGAATGTCGTAGTTGCCGAAGACGTTCTGAACGTCGTCGTTGTCTTCCAAGAGGTCGATGAATTTCAGCAATTCCTGCGCGGCGCCTCCCGCCAAGGGCGTTTCGGTTTTCGGAATCCATGTTAATTTGGCGCTTTCGGGCTCGCCGAATTTTGCTTCCAGAGCGCCGCGCACCGCGCCGAAATCCTCGACGGAACATGTAATCGCGTGCGAGGTTTCGTCGCTTTCGACGTTCTCGCCGCCCGCGTCGATGACCGCTTCCAGCATCGCGTCGGCCGAAGCGACTGAGGCTTTAAAAACGATCTCGCCCACGCGGGAAAACATGAAGGCGACCGAGCCGCTTTCGCCCAACGTTCCGCCGTTTTTCGAAAAATGCGTGCGGATTTCCGCCGCCGTTCGGTTGCGGTTGTCGGTCAACGCCTCGACGATGAGCGCGATCCCGCCCGGGCCGTAGCCTTCGTAACGGACTTCCTCGAAATTCGCCGCGTCGGCGGCGCCCGGTTGCGCGGATTTGATTGCGCGGTCGATGCGGTCTCCCGGCATGCTGGCTTTGCGCGCTTCCTTGATGGCGGCGCGCAGGCGCGGATTGTGAGCGGGATCGGGAATGCCTTGCTTGGCCGAAACGATGATTTCGCGCGCGAGCTTGCTGAAAATTTTCGAACGCTTGGCTTCAGATTTGCTCTTCTGATGCATCACGTTCTTGGCGTGAGAGTGACCTGACATAATAAACTGTCCTTTAATTGAAGTTAGGGCTGCGTTGCTAGCATAAATAAAATCAAGAGGCAAAAACCAGCCGTTTTTCAGCCTAAAACCCCATTTCACACATTAAACTTAAAATGGAACACGTCGCCGTCCTGCACCACGTAGTCTTTGCCTTCCTGACGCAGTTTTCCGGCCTCGCGCGCGCCCGCCTCGCCCTTGCAGGCAATATAGTCGTCGTATGAAATCGTCTCCGCGCGAATAAACCCGCGTTCAAAATCCGTATGAATGACTCCGGCGGCCTGCGGCGCAAGCGACCCCTTCTTAACCGTCCAGGCCTTCGATTCCTTCGGCCCCGCCGTAAAAAAAGTAATGAGCTGAAGCTTTTTATATCCCGCGCGAATAATTTTGTTCAACCCGGGTTCCGTCAATCCGAGCGAAGCCAAAAATTCCTTTTTCTCCTCCGCGCTTTCCAAAACAGCCACTTCGGACTCGATCTCGGCGGCGATGACGACGCATTCCGTCCCTTCGGCTTTGGCTCTGGCCGCCAGCTTTTCCGAAAGCGCATTTCCCTTTGCCGCATCTTCTTCGCCGACGTTCGCGACATAGAGAACCGGCTTCGATGTCACAAGCTGCAACTGCCGCAATATTTCGAGTTTGTCAGGAGGCAGCTTCACGCTCCTCGCCGGTTTTCCCTCGCGCAACGCCGCAAGAACCGGCTCCATAACGGTCAGCTGCTCAATCGCTTCCTTATCGCCGAGTTTGGCTTTTTTATGCCCGCTGTTGACGCGTTTTTCGAGGCCATCGAGATCGGCGAGCATCAGTTCGGTATCGACCGTTTCGGCGTCGCGGAGCGGATCGACCGAGCCTTCGACGTGGGTGACGTCTCCGCCCTCAAAGCACCGCACGACATGGATGATCGCGTCGACTTCGCGGATATGCGCGAGAAACTGGTTGCCCAAGCCTTCGCCCTTCGCCGCGCCGCGCACAAGGCCTGCGATATCGACGAACTCAAGCTGCGTCGGGACGATTTTGGCGGAATTGGCGAGCGCCGAGAGTTTATCGAGCCGTTCGTCCGGCACGGCAACGACGCCGATATTCGGCTCGATCGTGCAGAACGGATAGTTGGCGGCCTGAGCGGCAGCCGTCGCCGTCAGCGCGTTGAACAAAGTCGATTTGCCGACGTTCGGCAATCCGACGATCCCGCAATTGAATCCCATGGCGTGTTTCCTCGATGAAACCCTTCAGGGGATATAGTCGGTTAACCATCTAAATGCACATCTTTTTTGTCTATGTTTATGAAACTATTTGAAGAAAGAGGCTCCCATTTGCTAAGATTCCGCGCTTAATGTTTTAAAGAAGTATGTTTTGAAAGAAATTAACGGTGGAAAACGCTTTTTACATCATTAACGCTTTTGATCTCCCTTCAATCAAAGAAAGAAGGGCGAGCATTGAGGATTGCTTCATCGTCTGCGATCTTAGGACGGAGAAGACCTATCTGGCGACGGAGATTAGCGTACGCGATTTTCCGGATCCCCGACAGAAAGGGGTGTTGGCGATTCCAAGAGAATCCATAATTTTTGTTTGTCGTTCGGGCGAATGGGCGTCTTTTGAAGAAGTGGAAACGCAGATCAAAAGGAAGAAATTATCCGAGAACGAGGAGAAAAGGGCCCTTGAATGGAATAATCGGTATTGGGGAACCCTGGAAAAATGCAGCAAACTTGTGCAGGAAATTTTGGATCCTTCCGGAAGGCCGCAAGACGGGTGGGAACAAAACTGCGGGCTTGTAGGCTTTGAAATCGCTACGCCGGAGATTCTAAATCTCAATCCAAAGCGTTATAGAATTATTTCCCGAACCCCGCGCCTATCCGACGAAAATTCTTGCAAGCCATAACGGCTTGGCCGGAGCCAGAAGCAGAAAAAGGATAAACGCGGCGATAATTTCCGCTGCCATGCCGAGACCCGTTTTGCCGATCATTTGTTTCAACGCGAAAGGCATTTGGGGAAACCGGCTTTTCAACGCAAGACGTGTCGAGAAATTCAAAATGCCCCAACTCGCCCCAAGCGCGCCTGCCAGAGCCGCCAGATCGAGCCCGAACGCGGCGCGATAATCCAAACCCGACGTCGCCTGCGCCTCGATGCCTTTCATGAAGAAAAAATAGAAAAACGCGATGCAAAAACCCCCGCAAAGCGACGCCGCGATCGCGCGCGTTTTGAGGGTCGTCTTTTTTAAAGCCAGCCGCATATCGCCCAAAATCGCCCCGATAGCTTCCTGCGAAAGGCCGAAGGGATAAAGCTTGCGCACGTCTCTTTCGCTTTCTTTGCCCGTCGCCGTCAGGGAAAGGATATCCTTCATCGCGCGCGCGCCGAGCGCGTTCTCCAAAGGCGCTTGCCCGAGGGCGGCGCTGTGCAACTTGTCGCGCCACGGCTTGAGCGACAGATCGAGGAAATTCGGAACGCCCGAAAGCGCGCAACGCTTACCCACGGCGGAAACGAGCGCTTTCTTGCCGCCGAAATCCATCTTCATTTCGGCGTAAGGCAGCGTCGCGGTGTATAGCAAAACGGGAATTTTTTCCTTTGGCGTGGGGTCTTCCTTGTTCTCCTTCGGCGGATCGGAAGACACGATGTCGGCGTGGCCTTTGCCCAGATTTTCGATGCCGATACGGTCCAATCCGCGCCTGAGGCCGCTGGGCAAATTTTCGTGGGACAATGTGAAATGCGTTTCCGCGCCGCAGATCACCTTGACTTCCTGCGTCATCGCGCCGCTGGCTTGGCAGGAGGGGCAGGGCGTTCCCCGGTTGCCGTTGCAGGCGGGGCACGCAACGTGCCCCTGCATTTGGCAGAAGCGGCACGGCGCCAGACGCGTTCCGTTGCAAATGGGGCAAGCTTGGCCGGGTTGATGCGGGTCTTCGCCGCGGCCCTGGCAGTTGTAACAAAGTTCGCGGCCTTGCCCTTGGCATTGCGCGCAAACGACAAAGCCTTTGCCGAGGCATTGTTCGCACACGAGCATTTTCTGGCCGCGGCATCTCGGGCAAACTTCGGTCGCGGCGTAAACGGCGGATTTTTCGGGCAGCGTGACTTTGGCGGAATGCAGGCCCCAGCCTTGGTTTTGGCTGGATTTAAGTTCTTTGACCGTCGCCGCGACCCAATCCGGATTTTCGCGGAATTCCTGCCGGTGTTTGAGGATGGCTTCCTGTAACGCCGCGAAAGACTCCACGGAACGCCGGTCCTTGCCTCTGACGCTGCCCGGATAGGAAACGTTTTCCGTCTCGCACAGAGGCGAAACTTCCATGATTCCCTTCAGCGCGACAATTTGTTCCTGAGTTTCGAAAACGGCGAGGGATTTGGGATCGAGTCCGTTGCCGTCCGCGATTTTTTGAAGGCGGGCGAGCGCGCGCGAGGAAAGAGTCTGGAGCGGGGGTTGCGTCTGTTCGGCCACGAAATTTTCCGATTTAGCTGCGATTGTTTAACGCTATCACAGCGCGCGAAATTAACAAATACCGTCACGCCGTTCGCTTTTTTCCTTTTAAATATTCCGCCAGATACCTGCCTGTATGGCTTTCCTTGCAAGCAGCGACGTCTTCGGGCGCGCCGGTGGCGACGATCCTGCCGCCGCCTTCGCCTCCTTCGGGGCCGAGGTCGATGATGTGATCCGCCGTTTTGATGACCTCGAGATTATGCTCGATCACGATGACGGTATTTCCCTGATCGACCAGCGCGTGCAGAACTTCGAGCAATTTTTTCACATCGTCGAAATGCAAGCCCGTCGTCGGCTCGTCGAGGATATAAAGCGTTTTTCCCGTCGCGCGGCGCGCCAATTCTTTAGCCAATTTCACGCGCTGCGCCTCGCCGCCCGAAAGCGTCGTGGCCGATTGCCCGATTTCGATATACGACAATCCGACGCGGTTCAGCGTTTCCATTTTATCGCGGATGCCCGGTACGGTTTTGAAAAATTCCGCGCCTTCCTCGACTGTCATATCCAAAATATCGGCGATGCTTTTGCCGCGATAAAGAATTTCCAATGTTTCGCGGTTATAGCGTTTGCCAAGGCATTCGTCGCATGTCACGAAGACATCGGGCAGGAAGTTCATTTCGATTCTGATCGTGCCGTCGCCTTCGCAAGCCTCGCACCTGCCTCCCTTGACGTTGAACGAAAAACGCCCGGGCGCATAGCCTCGCGCCTTGGATTCCGGCAATCCGGCAAACCATTCGCGGATAGGCGTGAACGCGCCCGTATATGTCGCGGGATTCGACCTCGGCGTGCGGCCGATGGGCGATTGGTCGATATCGACTATTTTATCGATAAACTCAGTGCCTTTGATCGCATCGTGAGGCTCGGGAATGTCGCGCGCGAAGTTCAGCTTTTTCGCCAAAGCCTTGTAAAGCGTTTCGATCACGAGCGTCGATTTGCCCCCGCCCGAAACGCCCGTCACCGCCGTAAACGTGCCGAGCGGAAACCGCGCCTCGATTTTCTTCAGATTATTTCCAGAAGCGCCCAAAACTTCAAGCCACATGCCCTTGCGCGGCGCGCGGCGCGCGGACGGAATAGGAATGAATTTTTCGCCACGCAGATATTGCGCCGTGATGCTTTCGGGACATTTTTCGACCTCTTCGGGCGTGCCCGCGGCGATGACATGCCCGCCATGAATGCCCGCGCCAGGACCTATGTCGATCAGATAATCGGCTTTCCTGATCGCGTCTTCGTCATGTTCGACGACAAGAACCGTGTTGCCGAGATCGCGCAGTCTTTTGAGCGTTTCCAGAAGCCGGTCGTTGTCGCGCTGATGAAGGCCGATGCTCGGCTCGTCCAAAACGTACAAAACGCCCGTCAGTCCCGACCCGATTTGAGAGGCAAGCCGGATACGCTGGCTTTCCCCGCCCGACAGCGTGCCCGAGGCTCGCGACAACGCCAAATATTCCAATCCGACATTGTTTAAAAATCCCAAGCGTTCGTTGATTTCCTTCAATATCCGCGAGGAAATTTCACGCTGCTTCTGCGTCAAGGATTTTGGCAAATCCTTGAACCACGCAGCGGCGGCTTTGATCGAAAAATCCGTCACTTCGCTGATATTTTTTCCCGCGATTTTGACGCACAACGCCTCCGGCTTCAGCCGCATCCCGCGGCAAACGTCGCAAGGCTTGCTGAGCTGATATTTGGAAAGCTCGTCGCGCATCCAATCGCTGTCGGTGTTTCGCCAGCGCCGTTCGATGTTGGGGATGACGCCTTCGAAAGGCTTGTTGTGGCGATACGAGTGATTGGCTTCGCGGTAAGTAAACTTGATCGGCGTATCGCCGGTGCCGTACAGCAAAGCATTGCGGAATTCTTCCGGCAGCTTGTTCCACGGCGTCAGCATGCTTTGCTTATACGTGCGGCACATCGCTTCGAGGACTTGCATATAAAAAGTCTTCCACGGAACGATCGCTTCGTCGGCGAGGCACGCGGTTTTATCCGGCACGACGAGATCGGGATCGAAATACAGTTTTTGCCCCAATCCGTCGCACGCGGGACAGGCTCCGTGAGGATTGTTGAACGAAAAAAGCCGAGGTTCGATTTCCTCGATCGTGAATCCGCTGACGGGACAGGCGAATTTGGAAGAAAAAGTCGTGATTTTCTTCGTTTCGGCGTCTTCGACCAGCAACAATCCATCCGCCAATTTCAACGCCGTTTCGATGGAATCCGGCAAGCGGTTATCGAGATCGGGCTTGACCACCAAGCGATCCACTACCACCGCGATATCGTGCTTCTTTTTCTTGTCGAGCGCGGGGGCTTCGTCGATATCGTAAATTTTTCCGTCGATCTTGACGCGCTGAAAACCTTTTTTGCGCAGTTCCACGAGTTCTTTTTTGTATTCGCCTTTGCGCCCGCGCACGATGGGCGCTTGCAGCATTAATTTGGTTCCCTCGTTCATCGCGCGGATGCGGTCGGCCATTTGCGTGACCGTCTGGCTTTCGATGGGAAGCCCCGTCGCGGGCGAATAGGGGATGCCGATGCGCGCGTAGAGGAGGCGCAAATAATCGTAGATTTCCGTGACCGTTCCGACGGTCGAGCGCGGATTGTGCGAGGTCGTTTTCTGCTCGATGGAAATAGCGGGAGAAAGCCCGTCGATGGCGTCCACGTCGGGCTTCTGCATCATCTCCAAAAATTGCCGCGCGTAGGCCGACAGGCTTTCGACATAGCGCCTCTGCCCCTCGGCATAGATCGTGTCGAAAGCGAGCGACGATTTTCCCGATCCCGAAAGGCCCGTGATGACCACCAGCCTGTCGCGCGGAATAACCACGTCGATATTCTTCAAATTATGTTCGCGCGCCCCGCGGACGTGAATTTCTGTCTGCATCAGAGGAATATGAGGCTTTATGAGGTAAATTGCGAGTCGTTGACATTGAGCGCGACTACTCTGCGGTACGCCCTTCGGGCTCCCCGCAACCGTGACTGCGCCAGTTTGTTCTTGAAATGTTCTTTTTCTCGTCCTATAACTTTTCTGGACTCGAAGGGGCAAACGTCTAGAGTCGCCTCTCAACATTTTCATGCGGGAGAAACAAATGGCAGGCAGCGTCAACAAGGTGATTTTAGTCGGCAATCTGGGGCGCGACCCCGAAATCCGCAGTTTCCAAAACGGCGGGCGCGTGGCCTCGTTCTCGCTGGCGACGTCCGAGAACTGGAAAGATAAAACGACCGGTGAGAAAAAGGAACGCACCGAATGGCACCGCGTTTCGGTCTTGAACGACAAGCTCGTCGAAGTCGTCGAACGCTATATCAAGAAAGGCTCCAAGCTTTACGTCGAGGGGCAGCTTGAAACCCGCAAGTACACCGACAAGGACGGCGTCGAAAAATACACGACTGAAGTCGTCCTGCGCCCCTTCCGCGGCGAAATCACGATGCTCGACAGCGCAAGCAGCCGCGGCGCGAACATTCCGCCGCCGCCGACCGAAGATCAAATCGCGGGCGGCTCCTCATCCCCGAAAGGCGGCTCCGGCGCGGATTTGGACGACAGCATTCCATTCTAAGAAGGATTCTTTATGAATGGCTGAATGAGGCAGAAATGACCTATTATAATATGAGAAATGAGCGGTTTGAGACTTTTCACACAGACGCAAGAGATCTTAGTGATGCTCTTTCCATTTTTGGAACGCAGCTTAATGAGAAACTTGCAATTTCTGGTGATGGAATCCCCAAATATATGCTCGACGAGTGGGAAGAAAGTCCGCATTGGGTTAATTATCACATCCCTGTTTTTTTAGTTCACGCGTGACATTTCTACCCAGATTGTCATTCCGGAAAATTTGCGAAGCAAATTTGTCCGGAACCCAGTTAGCCTTTCCACAAGAGCATGAGTGCAGAATTTGAAACGGGCGACAACGTTTATCTTCTTTTCGGCGGAGTTTTCAAAACGTTTTGTCTCGGCGTGATTCTGGATTCGGCAACAATGCTTTTATGGGTATTCTGACTGGGTTCCGGACAAACTTTCTTTCGCGCAAAAGCGCGAAAAGAAAGTTTTCCGGAATGACGAAAGAAGAAAGAGCATGAGCGCAGAATATGAAACTGGCGGATACGTTTACCTGCTTGCCAGCAAAATGGCAGGAACGATCTACGTCGGCGTGACCTCGAACTTGGTCAAACGCATCACGGAACACCGCGAAGGAATAACGAAAGGGTTTACCTCAAAACATAAAGTGCATCGGCTCGTTTACTTCGAGCAACACGGGACGATTGTAAATGCGATTAAACGGGAGAAGAAGATCAAGGGATGGAAACGGGCTTGGAAAATCAGGCTGATCGAAAAAGGGAATCCGAAATGGGACGATCTTTATCCAGAAATTGTTCGTTGGGATAAGGCGTGAATAATTTGGCGACAGAGTTTTTGTGGAAATTCTGACTGGGTTCCGGACAAATTTGCTTCGCAAATTTTCCGGAATGACGAAATAAATGAATAGTTATTCAATAATAACAGCGAGGAACGATTAAAAAACACCGCATAAGAAACGCTTCATAATAACCCTCCTCACTCCTCCAATGCCTTTACTCCGGGGAGGGTTTTGCCTTCCATCCATTCCAGAAACGCGCCGCCGGCGGTTGAGACGTAAGAGAGGCTTTCCAAAACGCCCGCGTGAGCCAGCGCCGAAACGGTGTCTCCGCCTCCCGCGACCGACAGAATTTTTCCCTGCTTGGTTAAATCCGCGACGATTTGCGCCACGGCGTTTGTCGCCGCATCGAACGGCGGCGTTTCGAACGCGCCCAAAGGCCCGTTCCACACGACCGTTTTGCATCCCTTCAACGCCTCGCCGATTGCCGAAACCGATTGCGGCCCGATGTCGAGAATCATGCAATCGGCAGGAATGGCGTTCGCCAAAACGGTTTTTGAAGCAATGTTGGCTTGCAACGCCGTTGCCACGACGGCGTCCTTGGGCAGCAAAATTTTGCATCCTTTTTCCGCCGCGCGTTTGGCGATAGCGCGCGCGGTATCGAGCATATCGGCCTCATAAAGCGACTTGCCGACGTTAATACCCTGCGCCGCGAGAAACGTGTTCGCCATTCCGCCGCCCAGCACGAGCGCATCGACGCGCGAGACGAGATTTTCGAGCAAATCGAGCTTCGTCGAAATTTTCGACCCTCCGACCAACGCCGCGACGGGACGTTCGGGCTTGCCCAAGGCTTTTTCGAGCGCATCGAGTTCGGCTTGCATAAGCCGGCCCGCCGCGTGGGGCAGAAGCCGCGCCAAAGCCTCGGTCGAGGCGTGTGCGCGATGCGAAACCGAAAACGCGTCGTTAATATAAACGTCACCGAGCGCAGCCAGTTGCTTGGCGAACGCGGCGTCGTTTTTTTCCTCGGCTTCGTAAAAACGCGTATTTTCGAGGACGAGAATGTCGCCGAAAGCCAGCGCGGCGACGGCGGCTTCGGCTTTCTTTCCGACACAATCCTCGGCGAAAGCGACGGGCCTTCCCCAAATTTTTTCCAAAGCGACGGCGACAGGGCGCAGGCTGTATTTCGGATTGATCTTCCCGTCCGGCCTGCCGAAATGCGACAGAATGACGATCTTCGCCCTGGCGTTGGCCAATTCTTTGAGCGTCGGGACAAGGCGCGTCAAACGCGCAGTATCGGTGACGACGCCGTCCTTCATCGGCACATTCAAATCGGCGCGCAGAAGAGCGGTTTTGTTGGTGAGTTTAAGTTGATCGAGCGTGAGAAATTTGGACATGGAAAACTTCTCCTTTCTTCGTCATCCCCGCGAACGCGGGGATCCATCTTACTTCTTTCCTTTCGCGGGTTTCTTCGCAGGAGCTTTTTCCTTCACCGCTTTCTTGCCTTTGAAGCCTTTGCTCGGGCCTTTGGCGATTTTGGCCGCGAGAATTTCAATGGCTTGCGCGAGCGTCAGGTTTTCGGGGTCGTAATCTTTCGTGACGGTCGCCATCACCTTGCCCCACTTCACGTAAGGCCCGAAGCGGCCTTTGTTGAGCGTCACGGGCTTTTTGTCATCCGGATGTTCGCCCAAAGCTTTGCCTGCAGGCGCGCCGCCGTGGCCGAAGCGGCCTTTGCTCGGCTCGGCCAGCAGAACGACCGCGCGGTTGAGGCCGACGTTCAAAACGTCGTCGCCTTCGGCGAGCGTTTTATATTGCGAACCCATTTTCAGATAAGGCCCGAAACGCCCGACGCCCGCCGTTATCATTGCGTTCGTTTCGGGATGCGGCCCCACCTCGCGCGGCAGCGCCAGAAGCTTCAACGCCGTATCCAAATCGATCACATTCGGGTCAAGGCCTTTTGGCAACGAAACGCGCTTAGGTTTCGGCGCGTCGTCTTTCTTGGATTTTTTCTTCTTTTTCTTTCCATCTGCCGAAGGTTCTTCCGGCGGCGGCGCGGCAACGGGAAGAGGGCCTAATTGCACGTAAGCTCCATAAGGCCCGACGCGCGAGGAAACAGGCAAGCCTGTTTTCGGGTCTTTGCCTAATTCGCGCGGCCCCGCCATTTGGGGCTGCGAAGCGTCGCCGTTAGCGACGGACAAAGGCCGCGTGTTGCGGCAATCGGGATAGTTCGAGCAGCCGAGAAACGCGCCGAATTTGCCGAGACGCAATCCCATGCGTCCCGTCTTGCAGCGCGGGCAAAGGCGCGGGTCGCTTCCATCCGCTTTCGGCGGGAAGAAATGGGGCGCAAGGACGTTGTCGAGAGCGTCGATCACGTCCGAAATTTTCAAATCCTTCGTATCCCCGATGGCTTTTGAAAATCCCGTCCAGAATTCGCGCAAGACTTTCTTCCACGCCAAACGCCCGCCCGAAATTTCGTCGAGCTTGGTTTCAAGGTCGGCGGTGAAATCGTATTCGACGTATTCCTTGAAGAAGTTTTCGAGGAAAGTCGTGACAATGCGCCCGCGGTCTTCGGGAATGAAACGCTTTTTGTCGATGCGCACGTAATCGCGGTCTTGCAGCACCTGCATGATGCTCGCGTAGGTCGAAGGGCGGCCTATGCCCAATTCCTCCAGCCTTTTGACGAGCGAAGCTTCGCTATAGCGCGGCGGAGGCTGCGTGAAATGCTGCTCCGGCTTGATCTCTTTCTTATTGAGAGGATCGTTCTCGTTCATCGGAGGCAGGCGGATGTTGCCGTATCCATCGTCATCCGGTTTCTTATCGTCGTCAAAGCTTTCCTGATAAACTTTCAACCAACCGTCGAACACGACGACGGAACCGGTGGCGCGGAAGGTGGCGTGATCGCCGCTGACAATATCTACGGAAACTTGATCCAAAACCGCGCTTGCCATTTGCGAGGCCATCGTGCGCTGCCAGACGAGCGTGTAAAGCGCGAGTTGTTCCTTATCGAGATACCGCGCGACCTGTTCCGGCCTGCGGCGCAGATCGGTGGGGCGAATGGCTTCATGCGCTTCCTGCGCGTTTTTAGCCGTCGATTTATAAACGCGCGGGCTTTCTGGAACAAAAGACGCGCCGAAATCCTGCGCAATCACGTCGCGCGCTCCCATAATGGCTTCCATCGACAACGCCACGCTGTCGGTACGCATATACGTGATAAGGCCGACGGTTTCTCCGCCGATATCCGCGCCTTCGTAAAGATGCTGCGCCGCGCGCATCGTCCGCGTCGCGCCCATGCCAAGCTTGCGCGAAGCTTCCTGCTGCAACGTCGAGGTCGTGAACGGCGGATAGGGATTGCGCCGCGTCTGCTTTTTCTCGACCGTCCCGACCTTGTACGAAAGCTGGTTCAAAAGCGACAAAGCGGCCTGCGCGTCGGATTCCGTCTGCAACGCGAATTTGTCGAGCTTTTTGCCGTTCAAGTGCGTCAGATGCGCGGGCACGTTCAGATTTGTTTGCGTTGTGAACGTGGCTTCGATCGTCCAGAATTCCTGCGCCTTGAATTTATCGATTTCCAGTTCGCGGTCGCAAATGAGGCGCAAGGCGACCGACTGCACGCGCCCCGCCGATTTCGCGCCCGGCAGTTTGCGCCACAAAACGGGCGACAACGAAAAGCCGACCAGATAATCCAAAGCCCGCCGCGCCATATAGGCATCGACCAAATCCTGATCGATCTCGCGCGGATGCTCGATGGCATCCGTCACGGTCTTCTTGGTGATTTCGTTGAACGTCACGCGCTTGATGGGCGTGCCTTTGTCCAATCCCTTGGCATGCAGAACTTCCTGAATGTGCCACGCGATGGCTTCCCCCTCGCGGTCTGGATCGGAAGCCAGATAAACGGCGTCGGCGTTTCTGACGGCTTTGGCAATTTCATTGACGGGTTTGTCCGCGCGGTCGCCCAATTCCCAATCCATCGCGAAATCCTCATCGGGACGCACGGAGCCGTCTTTGGGAGGCAAATCCCGGATATGCCCATAGGAGGCTAAGACGGTATAATCGCTGCCCAAATATTTATTAATAGTTTTCGCCTTTGCGGGCGATTCTACGATAACGAGCTTGTGAGACACGACGACCCTATTAAAACGACCTTGTTTCCGGCCTGCCTTTCAACGTGTCCGGAAAGTTCCAATTCCAGAAGGACGGTGAGAACGACAGAGGGGGATACGTGGCATTGTCTCACCAATTCGTCAACCGAAACCGGCGAAGGGCTTAGATTCTCAAGGATTTCCGCCCGTGCCTTTGCCAGCGCGCTTTCGTCAATCGGGGGAATTGCGCCCAAAAAGTCGTTTGCGGGAGGTTCGGACAGAAGACGCGGAGCCGCGTGGATATGGTTCAAAACGTCTGCCGCTTTCTCGGTCAAAACAGCGCCCTGACGGATGAGATCGTTGGTTCCCGAGGCGCGCGGATCGAGGGGCGAGCCCGGAACGGCAAAAACTTCGCGTCCCTGATCGAGCGCCATTTTCGCCGTGATAAGCGAGCCGGATTGCAACGCCGCTTCGATCACTATGACGCCTAAACTCAAACCTGAAATAAGCCGGTTACGCCTCGGGAAAAGCTTGGCAAAAGGCTCGAGGCCAAGAGGCATATCCGAGAGGACGCAGCCCCGTTCGGCAAGCTGATCGTACAAATTCTGGTTCTCTTTCGGATAGACGACGTCGACCCCGCCCGCGAGAATCGCTATGGAGCCGGTACCGAGACTTGCCTGATGCGCGGCCGCGTCGATTCCCCGCGCCATGCCCGAAACGATGACGATTTCCTGCTGCCCCAATTCCCGCGCCAGACTTTCGGCCATCTTGCGCCCGTTGAGCGAAGCGTTGCGCGCGCCGACGATTCCGATGCAGCGTTTATGAAGCAAGTTCGCGTGGCCGCGAACCGTTATAAGCGGCGGCGCGTCTTCGATTGCGGCGAGGCTTTCCGGATAATCCGGCTCGCACCACGCGATAAGCTTGGCGCCCATTTTTCCGATGCGGGCGATTTCGTCTTCGACGAGATTGGAAGGCGGGAGCGTAAAATTTTTCTTGCCGCCGCGCTGCGCGAGCGCGGGCAGGGCGTCGAGCGCCGCGCGCGCGTCGCCGAAACGCCGCAACAATTGGCGAAAAGTTATGGGCCCGACGTTTTCGGCGCGCGCGAGGCGCAGCCAGTCGCGCTTCTCGGCGTCATTCAGTTGGTGGCGTGCCATTCTTATGCGATCCGATCTTGGGCTCGGTGTGGTTCAAAAGGCGGCGGATGTTTTCGCGGTGCTTGAAGAAAATAAGGGCGACGAGGATCACAGACAACGGCAAAAGATCAAAACGCCCGAAAAGCATAAGAAAAGCGGGAAGCAAAATTATGCTTAAAGAGGCGAGCGAGGAAAAACGGAAACACGCGGCGACCAAAAGCCACAAAGCCATTATCGCGACGCCGGAAGGCCAACTGAGGGCCGTAATGACGCCGATGCCGGTCGCCACGCCTTTGCCGCCTTTGAACTTCAGCCAAACGGGAAACATATGCCCCAAAACCGCGCCCAAAGCCGCAATCGCGCCAAGGGAGGGATCGAAAGCGGCGACGATGAGAATGGCAACCGCGCCTTTCAAGCCGTCCAAAAACAACGTCAACGCGGCCAGTTTTTTATTTCCCGTCCGCAAAACGTTCGTCGCGCCGATATTGCCGGAGCCAATGGCGCGAATATCCCCGAACCCCGCCGCGCGCGTCAGCAAAAGCCCGAAAGGAACGCTGCCGAGGAGATAAGCAAAAATAAATGCGACGAAGAAGGTAAAAGTCATCAGGCTTTTTCCTGAGAAAGGAGCAAATCGATCACCGCCATTCTGACCGCGACGCCCATCTCGACTTGCTCGCGGATGACGCTGTGTTTTGGATTATCGGCCAGTTCGTCGGTCAGTTCGACGCCCCGATTGACGGGGCCCGGATGATAGACAATAACGTCGGGCTTCGCTGCCGACAGCTTGGCGGAGGTAAGGCCGTAGGCCGCGATATACTCCTGCGCCCGCGTCGAAAAATCGAAGCCTAGCCCGGGCCTCTCGTGCTGGATGCGCAACATAAGGATAGCGTCTGTGTCGCGGATACCGGATTCCAGATTGTCGCAAATCTCGACGCCCATATTTTTGTAATCGTCCGACATGAAATAATCGGGCGCGATCACGCGGATTTTCGCGCCGAATTTTTTGAGCAAATGGATGTTCGACCGCGCCACGCGGCTGCGCGCCAGATCGCCGCAAATCGCAACGGTAAGACCTTCGAGCGTTCCCTTGTGCCGCCGGATCGTCATCGCGTCGAGCAAAGCCTGCGTCGGATGCGAACGCTTGCCGCTGCCTGCGTTAACGACATGCGCCGCGACGTGCGGCGCAATAAATGACGCGGCATCGTCTTCGTTGTGGCGGATAACCAGCGCGTCGATCTGCATCGCGTCCAGAGTTAAAACAGTATCGAGAAAAGTCTCGCCCTTTTTGGTCGAGCTGACCTCAATGGGGACGCTCACGACGTCCGCGCCAAGGCGTTTTGCGGCTATTTCAAAGGAACTGCGCGTGCGGGTGGAATTTTCGAAAAAAAGATTGACGCACGTTTTTCCCCGGAATTTGTCGATTTTTTTGTTTTTGCTTCGGTTTTGCTTGGCGTAAACGTCGGCGAGATCGAGGATCGCCTCGATGTCTTTTCCGGACAGAACGTCCGTGTCGATCAAGTGTCGATGAGGAAATGTGTAAGTCATTGGCGAAACGGGGGCAAAGATGTTACTAAGGCGACATTTCTAACACAGGTTTTCCTATGTCCAAACTGCAAACGAGCCAAGCCACCGAAGACGAAGCCGGAATCCGCCTAGACCGCTGGTTTAAGAGGCATTTTTCAAGCCTTAGCCACGGGCAATTAGAAAAAATGTTAAGGACAGGACAGATTCGCGTTGCGGGCAAACGGGCCGAAGCCTCGACGCGGCTCGACGCGGGGCAAGAGATTCGCGTGCCGCCGCAGGTTATGGAAGAGGAGCAGTCGCGGTTGCGGGGAGCAGGCGAAGCCCGCGTACCGCAGAGCAGTCGCGACAAAGCTAAAACTTTGCGCGACGCGAATGACATCAAAAAGCTGATCTTGTTTCAGGACGACGACGTGCTCGTTCTCAACAAACCTGCGGGACTCGCGGTGCAGGGCGGAACGGGCCTTTCCAGCAGCATTGACGCGATGTTGGCTTCTTTGGCGGATAAAAAACACGGGAAGCCCAAGCTCGTTCATCGCCTCGACCGCGACACGAGCGGCGTTTTGCTCATCGCGCGAACGCCTTTCGCGGCGCAGCGCCTGACGGAATCCTTTCGCCGCCGCGAGACGCGGAAAATCTATTGGGGCGTGACGCTTGGCGTGCCTAAACCGGAGCGCGGAAGGATAGAAGCCGCGCTTGTCAAACGCGGCGAAACGATGATTGTCGCTCCGCCAAAAGATGAAGAAGCCAAAAATGCGATCACGGTTTATCAAAACATGGATCGCGCGGAGTTTCGGGCGGCATTCGTGGCGATGTGGCCCGTGACGGGACGCACGCATCAATTGCGCGTGCATATGGCGCATATCGGAACGCCGCTTCTGGGAGATCGTCTTTACGGCAAGCCTATGCCGGAAGGATTTCCCGCAAACGAGCTCGGCAAGGGATTGCATCTTCATGCGCGGCGGCTAATAATCCCGCACCCGCGCAAAGGCGTTATCGACGTGAGCGCGCCCCTTAGCGCCGAGATGCGGAAAACATGGAAGTGGTTTGGATTCGATCCTTCTGCTGATGCCGATTTTTCCGAAGCGTAACAATGAAGCGATCTTGGGCTGCAAATCGCGCTTTTCTTGATTTTCGCTGATCACGTGCGTTAGAGTACGCTCCACGCGAAAATCAAGAAAATCAAGACTTTCGCCTCAAGCCTGCTTCATTGAAGACATGTTGTAGAAACTAAAGAAACGAAGATTTGAAATGAAGAAACCGATCAAAATCTTTTTTCTTATTCTAGTCCTTATCGCCGCCGTTTTTGCCGGAGCGGCGGCGATTGTCGGCGCGATGGATGCCGATAAATACCGTCCGCAACTGGCCAGAATGCTCAGCGCGAAGGCTGGACGCGCGGTCAAGCTCAACGGATCCCTCTCTTTTTCGCTGGGGCTTTCCGGCATCCGGGTTTCGGTCGAGGACGCGTCGTTGGCTAATCCCGAAGGGGCAAGCCGCCCTTTCTTGGCGAGCATGGGCAAGATCACTCTTGGCATCGACGCGTTGCCGCTTTTGCAACAGCGCCTCAAGATCAACGAACTGTCGATAGAAAACGCCGATATTCTTTTGGAAACCGATGCGGCCGGACATCGCAACTGGGATTTCGGCAATGCCGCGCCGCAAACGGCGGAAAACAAAGCGCCTTCAGAGGCTTCTCAGCCGCGCGGCGTTTCGTTGAGCGTCGATAACCTCAACATCGTCAACAGCCAGATAGCTTTTCTCGGCGCGGACGGAAAGCGCGAAGGCGTGAATATTTCCGCCCTGAATTTGATCATGCGCGGAACGGGCGCGGAATTGTTCGTGAACGGCGACGTCAACGGCGTGCCGATCGAGGCGGATTTTAAAACAAGCCTGGCCGATTTTCTAAATCCGTCGCCGTTTTCGGTCTCGGTCGATGCGACATACGATCTTCTTCATCTGACGGCGCAAGGCAAAATTGACATCGGCGCGGGTAAGGCCGAATTTTCTTCTTATGAAGTTTCGTCGAGAGAGACGAAAATATCGGGCGATTTTAACGTTTCATGGAGCGGCGCGCGTCCGGGAGTGCGCGGAACGCTTAACAGCGATCATCTTAATCTGGCTGATTTCAGATCGGGCATCCTCACGACGAACGGCGGCGGCAAGGAAACGTCCGTGTCGGCTTCGGAACCGCAGGAGAACGAGCGTTTGTTCAGTAACGATCCGTTGCCGACGGACGCGTTGAAGGCGGTCGATGCCGCCCTGACGGTCAAGGTCAAAGAATTTCCCATTGGCAAAGGCGCATTAAACCAGATCGACGCCAAGCTGGTTTTATCCAATGGAAATCTAACGTTGTTTCCCGTCAAGGCCCGCATCGGCACGAACGCCGTCGATGTCAAAGCCGTTCTTGACGCGAACGCTTCGCCCGCGCGCGTGGATATCGGCATGAGTGCAAACGGAGTCGATTTAGGCGATTTGCAGAAATTGGCCGATATGCTTGCCTTTATGACGGGCAAGGCCGGAGCCGACGTCCAATTGACGGGCGCGGGAAACACCGCGCACGACATCGCGTCGAGCCTTGGCGGAGTCGTTAGCGTCACGGCGGAAAAAGGCGAGATATTGACGGGAACTGCCGCAAGCGTTTCTTCCCTTCTTGCTTCCGTGTTCAGCGCGGGAAGCGCCGACGACGCGCTCAACTGCCTTGCCGCGCGCTTTATCGTGAAAGGGGGCGTCATGACAGATAACGGGATTTTGATCGACTCGGCCGCTTCGACGGTCGCCGGAAAAGGCGTCGTCAATTTGGGCAACGAGACGATGAAACTGTCATTACGCGCCAGATCGAAACTCGTCGATATCGGCGGATTGATCCCGTCTTTGGAAATCGAAGGCTCTTTAACCAACCCAAAGTATTCGGTCGATGCGAAAAGCATCGTCAAGAACGTCGTCGGGTCGCTGATGAGCGGGGACGTCGATGTGATCGCGAGTTCGGTTCCGGAAATTCAAACGGCGCCCGCGGGGCAAAACGCCTGCGTCTATACGCTCGACCACCCCGCAAAAGCCGCGTCTTCCGGCATCCTGCCCGCGGATGCTATCGGCAAAGCCAGCCAGAAGATACAGAATATCGGAAATTCATTGGTTAAGGGGCTGCTGGGCCAGTAAATCGCGGTTGACAAAGGCGGCGCAGGTCGCCTAAACCTTGCGGCCTGCTTGTCGAAAACGGTTGTTTTTGCCTTGCGCGGGTGTAGCTCAGTTGGTTTAGAGCGTCGGCCTGTCACGCCGAAGGTCGCGGGTTCAAGTCCCGTCACTCGCGCCATTCCCTAGTCCGGAGTGGTCCAAGAAAGTCTAAATGGACTTTGTTTTTCTGGTTTTTTGTTGATTTTAGCGTCTATTGTCTTCCAAAGAAATTTGTTGAAATCCCCGTCAAAGTCGGGGTAGCATTTGGGGTAGATCGAGACTTTAGTTCGGAGTTACCCCGAATATGCCCCTGACAGATACCGCCGTTCGCCGCGCAGCGGCCAAGAAAAAGCCCTATAAAATGTATGATTCGGGAGGCTTGTTCCTTCTGATGATGCCCAATGGCGGCAAGTGGTGGCGGTTCAAATATCGCTTTAATAACAAGGAAAAATTGCTGTCTTTAGGAACCTTCCCCGACATTTCTTTGAAATCGGCGCGAGACAGGCGCGATCAGGAACGTAGGAAACTGGCCGATAAGATCGACCCTTCTATTAACCGGAAAGCTATAAAAGCGGCATGGGTCGATAGTCAGGCCAACAGTTTTGAGGTGGTCGCGAGGGAGTGGATGGATAAGCAGTCCGCCGTTTGGTCGCCCTCGAACACGAACAAAATCAAGCGGCATCTTGAGTTAAACATCTTCCCTTGGCTTGGTCAGCGGCCAATTGCGGACATAACGCCGCCGGAATTGTTGGCAAATCTGCGCCGTATGGAAGCTCGTGGGGCTGTTGGCGCGGCGCATCGTGTTATGCAGACCTGTGGGCAGATATTCCGTTACGCAATCGCCACAGGCCGCTCCACACGCGATCCTGCTGCTGATTTGCGTGGTGCGTTGCAGCCTATGGCAAAAGAAAAACATCGCGCCGCCGTGACAGCCCCCGAAGCCATTGGGCCGCTACTTCGCGCCCTTCACGCTTATCATGGCAGCGTTATTGTTCGCTGTGCTTTGCGGCTTGCGCCGCTAACCTTTGTTCGTCCCGGGGAGTTGCGCAAAGCTGAATGGAAAGAAATCAATCTTGATAAAGCCGAATGGAACATTCCCGCTGAACGCATGAAAATGCGCGAACCTCATCTTGTTCCCTTGTCGCATCAGGCTATAGAGGTCTTGGCAGAACTGCGTCCCCTGACCGGACGAGGGACATATCTTTTTCCAAGTCCCCGTTCCAATCTGCGACCAATGAGCGATAACGCCGTTTTAAGTGCTATGCGTCGCATGGGTATTGGCAAAGATGAAATGACAGGTCATGGCTTCCGCGCAATGGCACGGACGGTTCTCGATGAGGTTTTGCATGTTCGCCCTGATTATATTGAACACCAGCTTGCTCATGCTGTCCGCGATCCGAACGGCAGGGCCTATAACCGCACAGCCCATTTACCTGAACGCCGGAAGATGATGCAAAAATGGGCGGATTACTTGGACAAGCTAAAGAAGACCAAATAACTCCGCGACAGCGGAAGTTCATCTTCAATATTTGCATCATTCATTTGCAAGTTTTGGAGCGGCGGCAAACTACTTGGACTTTGGTCGATCCCCTAAATCTTGGAAAAAGCGAAGAAGATAGCCATCAGGGTCCAGAACAATAAACTGGCGATTACCTACCTCGACATCGTCTGCGCGATACCATTTTTCTTCCATGGGAAGAAAGATCGTCGCTCCGGCTTTCTGGACGCGCGCATATAAATCATCAACTGCGGTGGTTTCGATTTGAAAATTAATGCCTCGTCCAAAAGGAACTTCAAGTGGTGCGGCAATCCAGCTTCTCTTACTGCCCGGAACAATTTCATCCAGCATAATCCGAGCGCCTTGACGCTCAAGCATCGCAAAACCAGTCTCTTCGCGTTGATATTGGATGCTGAATCCGAGAACGCCCGTGTAAAAGGCCAAACTGATCTTGATGTTTGTGCACATAAGCTCTGGTGTCAGAGCGGTTATTAGGGGGTTATTGATCATAGGAAACTCATAAGTTGATGCTGTTGTCGTGAGGCTATCTTACCCGCGACGGTTCTTAGGTTCTGAGTTTTTCAAGCCTCCGCTCAAGCCAATATGTTTGGGCTGTTGTGCCGTCAGCAAAGCGCATGGGTTCATCTGCAATTATCTTCGCGCCGTTCTTGATTTGCTTTTCAATCCAGCAAGTGTTGTCGCTTCTGATTGCATATACAGCTTTTTCGCAACCATGTTCTGTTGCCCAATTATCGTGCATGGTACACAAGGTTTTTGTGATTGAAGTATGTCTAACTTCGGGCAAAACATATGCGGCTCTAAAATACGCAGTCTTACCTGTAGCATCACTATCCCAAATGGTTGCTGACATAGCCCCCACAAGTTTATCTCCCACGAAAGCTCCAAACATAGCTCTATCGCATGTTTCGGTGCAGACGGCGCGCCAATCTCCCGACGATTGAGAAAGCTCTTCCTCCGGATTAATATAAAAAAACCGACGATCTTTTTCAGTAATAGCTTTTACGCGCAGTCTTTGATACGCAACGGCATCATCGGGACGAAGCGTCCGAAACGCTAGTTCCCTAAAGGGCATTTGAAGAATTGAAGTGGCCGCTATGCTCATTTTAAGATTTCCGCCTTTTCCCATGCCGCATCGAATGCAACCTTATATGCCTCTGCGAAGGGGCTTGCTTTATGAAGAACAACGTGAGGTGAAGGTTCTCCGTCGAAAGAAATCAACGCAAAATTATCGCTGAATGTGTAGAAAGAAACCTTGGGCATGTTGGGCGTTCTTTGCTGCTTGCGCATTTCTGCCCACGCAGATTTAAATTCACCTTCACAAGCCAAAATGCGCCCCGTAACGCCTTTTGTTTTTGCTAATTCGGCCATTCTCGCCCGGTGTTCCGCTAACCGGCCATTGGCACGTTGTAAATCGCGCTCATCAGTTACGGAAATACAAACCTCGCCGCCAAACTTTTCTAGATATGAATATGTCAACTCAGTAAAGTCTCTAAATCTGGAAAGACCATCGAATATCTCAATGCCTTGCGGACGGCGTCTTATCCCTTCGTTTTCTGTAAATTCAATTCCCGCATCGCTGAAAACGCGCACGATCTTGTCCATTGTTCCGGTTCGCGCGTGTTTGTCCCCGCGTTCGATGTTTAAGATGCTTTCTTTGCTGATGACCTGCTCCCCAATTATGTACCAGCGGCAGGTTGAGTCTTTGGGTTTTGTAGCGCAAGCGGTTGCGGGCGGCAAGAGGCTGGCGGCGTGACCGCCACGAGTCCGAAGCCGACAGCCT